>OJJH01000204.1_pt1 | contig 26073 bp, 43 predicted proteins | sample 1596251 | NCBI WGS metagenome assembly OJJH01 (sample SAMEA4350153, study PRJEB24818) | metagenome | biome: human; feature: gut; material: faeces | place: Denmark | collected 2013-09
CAAGCGGCGTTCGTTAGGTGACGGGAAGAGTGCTTATTATTTTGAAGAATAATTATAAAAATGGAGGTAATTTATGAAAAGTTATGGAACTCTTGTAGGAGAACTGCCGACTGGTATTGAATTTGTACTTGAAGGTGCGTTGCTACGCATTTACTTTGACTTTGAGAGAAGAGAAGCTGTTCAAAAGGCCGGTTCGGAAGATGTGGTGGTTGAAGACCAGTATGTCTGTGAAAATGTGGATGTTGAAGGGGAACATGATTATGACAGCATTGTAAGCGCCATTATCATGGAACGTTATGATGCAAACAAACGTGATGCCATTTTTGCCAATTTGGAAATGGCACGTGATACAACTTCGGAACTTGACGAAGATAAGCGTGCCGAGTATCTGAAAGAATATACTGATTATCAGAACTATCGTATCAAGGCTAAAGAGATCGCAAAAGAAGTATTGGCAAAATTGAAGTAATCCGGTATGGAGGCACAAGGGCATATATTAATACGAAGAAAGGCCAAAAATGGAATTGACGGTACTAATGGGAAACCGGGGAAAAACGGGCTGCAGGGCTGTATTCTCCGGCAATCCGAATGGGCTAAAGGCATAGAGTATCGCAATGACGAGGCTTTGACTTCCGGTACCCGGTACTTGGATATTGCTATTGTGACTACCGGTGCCAATACGTTTAACGCGTATAAATGTCTGAAAACTCATACGTCCAGTGATTCCATTCCAGTAACAAATACAACTTATTGGCAGAAGTTTAATTCTTTGGTACCGGTGTACACTCCGCTTATCATGGCTCAAAACGCTATTCTTCGATTTATGCAGGGTAATCAGCTTTTGATTATGAAATCTGACAACACAACGGTTGCGGCAGGGCTTGTTGGTGGCGACTATCCGCTATGGATTGGAGCTACAACACCGACTGATGCACCATATAAAGTAAGTATAGCAGGGAAACTTTATGCTACTGGTGCGGTCATTTCAGGTGACAGCACTTTTGAAGGTACATTGAAAGGTGTGTCAGGCTCTTTTACAAGACTGAATTGCGTAAATGATGCTGGTAATGCGGTTGGGGGAATCAGTTTTGGAAGTGATGGAAGGATGTGGTTTGATGGTGATATGTATCATCAAGGAACTAAAGACAGCCGATCATTACGCTTCTACACTTCTGACTTATGGTGTAGAGGTGTGTTTGGCGCAAGAGAAAGAAGCATTATGGTAGTTTATGGCTCCCATGCCTATGTGTACACAAAAGGGGCTGATAAAGCCGGTACTTATATTCCTTTGACTTCCGGGACTTCTTCAAATAATGAAACTTATTATATAGTTCCTTGCTATTCGCCAAGATACGATTATAACGGCGAGACATCGGGCTTTCCAGTCGATACGGTCATATTCAGAATAACGTCAAGCGCGACCTACCGTTATCTTTTGAGTCTCGCCGTTACCCAAAGGATATTCTTGGTTAATGCAAATGACAATTATAATAATGTTCAGGTATATGCGAATGGAACAAAGCAAACGTTGAAAGGCGGTTCTATGCACCATTGTATGCAATTGGCAGATTTTATGTATCCGTCACCGAACTCTGACAGGTTGGGAAGAGGTCTGATGTTTGGTGCTTCAAACGACAATGATTGGAGGTTATTATGAAAAGGATAAATTTTGAAAGAATTGAGGTTTTTGTTGATATTGATAAGACAAGATGCTCCGTTGAGAACTACAAAAAGGATTTTGCAAATATCATTTATCAACTTGGTAGAGGAATAGAGGCTCATGCACTCGCATTTAAAATATTCAACTCCAATGGAGAGATTGAGTATAGCGATGAAGAGTGTAATATGATTCGGGAATATGCAAGTTTGTGTTCCCCGGCCTTTATTGATGCTATCGACAAATTGCTATTGGGATAATATAATAAACGCAAACACGAAAAGAATATGAACGGCATTATCGAAGCATTCATTCACGACCATTTGTTTTTACATTTGGTTTTGATAGCAGTGAGTATGACAGCTATCATCATTGCAATGGGGATAGATTTTATTTCGGGGATTCAGAAGGCAAAACAGCGCAGAGAACTTCGTACCTCGAAAAAGTATAAAATGACAGCGACAAAAGCAAAGAAGTATTTTAATCCGTTTCTTACACTGGTTATGATTGATCTTATTTGTTGTATTGTCATTCCATTTCCGGTATTTGCTATGTTATGGGCTGTTTATTGTGTCTTCTGCGAGTTTAAATCAGTACGTGAGAAATCATGGGAAAAGGCCGAGCTTCGGAAAGCGGAAAAGACTATGAGTATAATCATTGAAAATAAGGATGATATAGCACGACTGGCCGCACAAATATTATTTGAAACACAAAAAGAAAAGGAGGATAAAAATGACACGGGGACTACGGAATAATAATCCGTTAAATATACGGAGAAATAATACGAAATGGCAGGGGTTGTCTGTAACACAGACAGATAAAAGTTTCTTTCAGTTTAAAACTATGGCATACGGTTATCGTGCTGCTTTTAAAACTCTTCAAACTTATATTCTTAATAAGTATGATACTGACAAAGACGGCACAGCCAATGAACTTGAAGATGTTATTATGCGATGGGCACCGCCATGTGAGAACAATACTGACGTGTATATTGCCACAGTCGAAAAGCGTTCAGGCATATCTCGTCATACAGTTCTGAACAGAAACAACCGGGAACAACTTATTGCGGTGGTGGCTGCAATGAGTTATGTTGAGAATGGTGTTCCTGCAAATATGGATGAGGTAAGGAAAGGTTGGGAGTTGATATAGGAAACAAACATATAAACATATACGAAGATATGGCAAACTTGAATTTTATTCTTAAAGAAGAGGATTGGTACGAAAGCCAACCAGTACAGTTATCTACTGGGAAATTTGCTATCAGTATCAATTTTGGAGATGCAGCAAACAATAGAGTTGTTGTATATAAAAGTTCTAATGGAAAGGATTATGTGCCTTACAAAACAGCACTTAGTGTCGGAGAGTTTTGTGATATGAATGTTGAAGGGTTGATAACCGGACAGTATGTTATGGTAGGATGTAATGAATTTCCTATTTCATCTTCATTTTTGGAGAGTTCTGATGGTGGCAGCTGTGCAAGTAAATCGGATCTTTTAGCGGAAAGCGGACGTGCTCAACTGGCAGAATCCCAACTGGAACAGTCCATAAATGCAGTGAAAACAGCATTGGATGAACTGGTTGGCACTGTTGATGCGACTACGGCCATTGATACCTTCAATGAAATTGAAACCTTCCTTGCAGGAGTAACCAATGAAAAAACTCTGACCGGAATGTTGGCTGTTACGGATGGAAAGGCTGTGACCGCACAAACAACGGCTGATGCTGCAAAAAGTACAGCTCAAAGTGCTCTTAGCAAAGCCACTGCCAATGAGACAAAGCTTAACACAATACCTGAAATGCCGGAGAATGACGGTAAGATATATGGGTTCTGTAATGGTGCATGGGTGGTTATTGCAGAAGTTGGTAAAAATGTATATACAGATTGATTATGAGGTGGAAGATAGGTATAGGAGTAATTTGGGTGTTACTCCTTGCGGCAACCTTTTCGATGTACCGGTTGTGGCAGGAAGAGAAAATGGAAAGTGCCCGACTTTCAGATAATATGAAAAGTCTCTGTACTGGACTTGAAGAATATAAGATTAGGGATAGTCTAAATGTGGTTGAAAACCATGTTTTGCGGCTTAACATTGAAGAATTGAAAGAGCTGCGGAATGCGGATGCAAAACTGATAAAAGATTTGAATCTGCGTCCTAAAGAAGTCGAATATATCACAACCACAAAAGTTGTCACTAAAGACAGTCTTGTATTTGTTCTGAAAGACAGCTGTTTCAATTATTCAGATAAATGGGTGGATTTTTATGCAAATATTCCTGACAGCACATTTACTTATGAAGTGAGAGACAGTCTTTCAAGTGCGATAAGCCGGATATATAAACACAAGTTCCTATGGTGGAGATGGGGTACAAAGGGATATAAACAAACGATAGTTAACCATAACCCACGAAGCAAAATAGTTTATAATGAAATCGTAAAGGTGGAACATTAATTAATAAGAAGGGAGCCGAAACACTCCCTTCTCCTTTTTCTTTAGGAAGGCAAATCGTCTTTTTGTTCCCCGAAATCCACTGGCGGTTGAGGTATGTTTTGTGAGGGTGCCGTGGTGGATGATGTCCCTTGATAATAGGTTTGGCGCTGTTGTGGCGCGGCGGTTTGTCCCGGGTTACGGAGTGTTGCTTTCCAGCAGGTAATGGAGTTAAACCATCTTCCCTGCCATTCATTCGCATTAATATCTATTTCAATATCAACATCTTGCCCAACGGCCAATCCAAAATTCTGAATATTACTATTCATTACTGAAAAGGCAACTTTCTTAGGGTATTGGCCGGGAATTTCCAAAACAAAGTCTTGTCTCTGCCAGTTATTGCCATTCTTTGATACACCCGATTGTATCGGTTGTGCCACGATGATTCTTCCTTCTAATTTCATAATCAGTTTATAAATAGTTAAACACTATATGTCCGTTTTTTTTAAGTTTACAAGCATAATCTAAAATTCGTTCTTTGGTACCGAAACTTTCATCATTTCACCAAATGCCAAACCTTTTGATCTGACATTAATAGCGAGAATCTCCCAATAAACTTTCGGATATTCCTATACGATATTTTGCCATTTTTATCCGTCTTTATCAGCAGGATTTAACTTGTCTGACTCATTAATTGCGCGGCTGATAATATCACAATCAGTAAGTTTTCGTTGTATGATAGCCATACCCCTTTTGCAATTATCGCTTTGATTGAGGTCACAGTACCCCCCCCTATATAAAATATCAGAAAGTTCATCCAGTACTTTAAATGCGTCAGTGAGCCGGAGATATGTTATTCCGGTTACTTCTTTATTATATGGACGGACTTCTTCTATCCGTTTGTCAAGGGATAGGCAAGCAAGCTCTGCCATACATCTTGTAAGTTCTACTTTGGCAAGTAAGGCACTGTTCTCAATTCGGCATTTATCAAACTCCATTTTAATGGAGTATTCCATTTTAAGCAGGTCAGGTTGCACTTCATCTGCAACATATTGGTTGGCATCAGCCATGAAAAAAGCCCGGTGTCCGGCTATTTTATTGATTTTCTTTTCATATTGAAGCGTCAACTGTTCCAGTTTATTTCCTTGCTGCTTTACGCGGAAACGACAAAGCCTTGATTTACGTAATTTACTTAACATTTCTACAATTAAGGAACAAACTATGTCATTAGTGAACAATATGTTATATATTGCTGCCAGTGTGATATTTTCAGCTTTTAACTTCTTGTCTTTTATATCACCTATTTTTCTTTCCATAAGTTCATGAAATCTTTATAGACACATGGTAGTGCAAAGATAAGGACAAACGTCTCAACAATCAATTTTATTAATTGTCCGGTTCCCATATCAATCCATTCTGTTTTTATTATAATTCATTTTGGCTTCAATGAGTGAATCAATGTCACATTTGAAATGATGTAGTGTACTTAGGGCAACAATGATCACATCTGCCAATTCTTCTTCTACATCTAAATACTCTTTAATATGTGGAGATTTCTCACCCGTACACTCGAATACCTCGGCAACTTCTTCAAGCAGATCGCGGTGAAGATTGTTGTTGCTATCATTGTCGGGATCAATCTTTCCACGTCTTACAGCACATTCATAAGCTTTTTGTGCGATCTCATTCAGCTTTTCCATTATCAATATGTTTTATCCAGTTATTATCTTTCTCCAAAAACCATTGCCAGCCATTTTGGGGTTTGATTTTTCGTTTTATATACCGGCGAACTGTGGCATAATTCAGATTTAACTTTTGGGCAGCTTGGATTATTGAATCGAATCTATACCATTTGCCTTCGGGAGTGATTGCGATACACGCAAAAGCATGGGCGTTTCCATTAGACCAATATCTATGCCCTTTCAAAGCTTCGCTGTGTCTTTTTCTTATTTCAACAGCTCTCTCTTTGCCATAGTATTCTTCATAAGTTTTTCCTCTTAATCCGTGGTGATAGCCTTTATTGAAAACATTATGTCCGTTGACAACCCGTGTGACCGGTATTTCAGGGTCTAATCTTAATTCCATATTATTCCTTATTTTTGTAATTGTCTCTTCTCATTTGGTGATAGCGATAGTACATGGATAAGTCGAGTTTACGAATGAAATTATCATCCGCTTTCATGTCAGAAACTTTTTGGGCAGGCTTGACTACCTCAAAGAAAATTCTCTTTACCGCATACCTTCCCTTTTCAAGAGAATAACATTGCACTGATCCTTCATAAGCATAAATAAGCCCGGCAAAATCAGGGACTTCATCGGGCTTTATCAAACTTTTTGGTACTATATAATAAAAATAATTGGTACGTTGGCCGGAAGTGACAACATCAAACTTGTTCTTGCCATATTTATCACTTTTCTTTTTATCCTTATGGAAATCACATCTGCTTACTTTTACTTCATATTCATAAGTCAGGTGTGACCGGGTAACTTCCAATAAGTCAGCTTCCCATTTCCCGACAAAAATATTGGGAAAGATGCGGTTTCCTTTTTTATCACGAAAAACATGATCGCAAAAGCCTTGTATAATATCAAGTGTTTTCATCTGATCTTTGCATGTTCCTTATCCAGTTCATATTCAAAAAATCCTTTTGCCTTATCATAAAGTCCGTCCTTTATATCAGAGAAATACATAGCGGCATTAAAGGCTTTCAATGCTGCCACACGAGCTTTCTTCTTATAATAGTCTGCCCGTTTGACTGCATTCTCTTCTTTTCTACGTTCTTGCTGTTCCAAATACCGGTCAACCGCTTCTCGTCCCCAACGGAACATGTCTTCTTTGTCGGCAAAGGTGGCAGATTCTTCACGGATCAGCCTTTTCTCCGAGGAAATGACATAAGCTGATATTCCTTTGTATCTGCGAATGGAAACGGCTATGTCGAAACCTTTATAATTTTGCTGTTCGACATAGCCGCCAAGAGTATAAGGGAAGTCTGTCTTTTCTATCATACAGCTTTGATATTGATTAGGGGCACAATTGTATCAACAATTTCTACCGTAGGTTCTATAAGCTCTTTTATCTCCTGAACATTTTTGTATGCCATAGGACTTTCATCCAATGTCCCTTCACATACGGAAGTAGAATACACATTGCTCATTTGGGCTTTGAATACATCCATTGATAATCTTTCTTTAGCTTCAGAACGGGAGTATAAGCGTCCGGCACCGTGGGGTGCAGAATAATTCCAATCTTTGTTTCCCTTACCACGACAAAGAAGAATACCGTCTGCCATATTCATAGGAATCACAACATAATCATTGGCGTATGCAGCAATAGCCCCTTTACGGATTATCATATCATCAAAGCTGATATAGTTATGGACTGTCTCAACGGATATTGCAGTGTTCCAGCCCAAAGCTTTGATTATACGTTGTATAATCAACTTGCGGTTGAAAGCGGCATATCCTTGTGCAATCACCATGTCACATAAATAGTGAAGCATTGCTTCATTTGTGAGATACCCGGAATACCCGGCAAATTTTTCCTTCAAACGTTGTATTTCAGCTTGCATGGATTGTGGTTCAACAGCGGATTTCAAGCGTTGAATTTCATTAGAAAAAGCTTTTTTGTCAAATTTGGCTATTTCGGCATGGTATTTGCAAACCTTCACACCAAAGTTCCGCGATCCGGTATGTATTGTAAGAAATATATTATTGGTTGACTCAGCACGCCCCAGTTCTATAAAGTGATTCCCACCTCCCAATGTACCTAAAGAGTTGTAGAATGTAGTTTCATTTATTCCCACCTTCTTACAAAGTTGTGATACATATTCCTCACTAATAACCGGTTTTGCCAGTTGGAATTTAGAGCAGAACTGTTCCATTCTGATAGATAAGAAGGTAAACAAATTCTCCCTTTCTTGTTGGGATAAGGATTGTTGGTTAATCTCAAATCCCATAGGTATGGTGGAACGGATTGCATGATTAATGTCCGGAAAAGAATCTTTTGTTATTGCGTTTTCAATTTCTACACATAACATTCCACAACCAATATCCACTCCGATATGATTGGGATTGACACGATCTGTAACCGGCATAGTGAATCCAATCACTATATCTACTCCTTGATGGGTATCAGGCATAACACGAACTGGAACACCAGTCGTAACCGGATTATTCAAAATGTTTTGTATCGTTCCGATAGCTTCATTTTCTATTGTATTGGCAAATATTTTACAATCTTTGCCGAATTTTCCTTGTAATTCAATCATAATCAAATCTTTTCGTTAAGTTTTTCAAGAAGTTCATTCGCACAATTTTTTGCGTATTCTTCATCTTCATCATGGAAGGACTTAACTGTTATCCAAATCCACGCAAATTTGACTTGCACTTTGTAATCAGGAATGAGGTATTTCTCTTTATTTCCGCTGTGATTATCTTCTACGAATGTAGTAGTTTTATTGATTCTGTACCGTTTCATCATTATTTATTTCTTTAGAGTGGCAATTTCTATCAAGTATCTCAATGCACTTTTTAACTCCAGTATCAAATCCTTCCTTTTATCAAATAAATTAGTTTGAACCAACGTTCCTCTCTCTGTTTTTATCTCCCCAAAACATTCCCGGTGAAAACGTTCTTCTTGTGCTTCAAAGTATTCTTCATCTATTTCGGTTGCATAGAAATCGAATCCAAGTCCATAAGCAGCTATTCTGCTGCTTCCTGAACCTAAATGACTATCAAAAATTTTGTCTCCCTCTTTGGCGTTTTTTCTTAATATTTCAGCATATAATTTCACTGGCTTCTGACAACGATGGATATTTCCACCTCGTTCTCCAATTGTACACCGGTTTAGAGTTATGATCCGAAGAGCCTTGTCAAAACTACTCCATGCCAATTCACCATCAGACATAGTTAATCCATGTTGTCCTTTATCCCAAACAATCCACCCCATTTTGGGAGGAAGATAGGTAGTAAAGTAGTTACCACCAAAAATTATTTGATTCTTCGATACCCTGAATAGTTCCTCAAAATATTTCTTTCCGGGGGGGGGACTTATCCCAATCTTTTCTTTTATATTGTTTAAAGCCTAAATGCTTCGGCATCCCACCTTTATGCATTATGTCTATGCCATACTGGGGATCGACTATCGCTAAATCAAAGAACTTATCAGGAATATTTTTCATATATTCCATGCAATCCATATTATAAACTTCACTTATTGGCATATTGGCTCCTTTCTGTACTATTAATAAATTGGCACATCATATCCTTTTTCTATGAGGAACTTTATAGCTTTTATTTTTAAACGTTCTCCATACCATTTTTCTGTTACGTTTTCTCTATGATAATGATAAGATAAGTCGCTAACACAAAAGAAGAAAACCAACGGAATACTTTCAATTCCATCCTCTTTTCTTGTAGATTTATACGATATAACGACTGTATCAGAAAACATGGTATTGTCATATTCCAGTAAAGTGGGATAATTCCAAAAATCTAAATGAGCACAACAACCTTGCATCACGGCTAATTGTAAAATATCCTCTTTTGATATTTGCATTAAAGATTTGTCGCCAATAGTTATTTCTTTCATTTTATCAGATCACTTTAATTCATCCTCTAATATTAATCCTCCATTTAGAATATGATTACGCATACCTTCACTCAATGACATTGTTTGCTTCAAACTGGGGCGTACCCAATTATGAACTTTCACGTATGACGGTGGAGCTTGTTTTGAAGATTTCGTGTGCATCATATCCCCTCCGCATTTACATCTCATGATGAAGGGAGTTACACCTTTGTCTTTGTATAGAGTTACCTTATAATTATTGCATTTATTACATTCATATAGGTTATATTCTCCCCGGCCATCATAAATTTTAGCATCTTCAATACTTGCAACCATATTATTGTATTGTTGAGCTATATTATCTTTACTCATTTAATCCATATTTTTCATTAAACATTGAATCTGCTTCTTGAAACTGTTTTGTAAAGCGATTCTTTTTATAAACTTTCGGTGCAGTACATCCAGTTAGCAAAGCAAGGAGTGTACAGATAAGCAGTATTTTCTTCATAATATTTTTATTTATTCGCATAACCCATGGAACAGACTCATGCAGGCATATCCACCTTCTGGCTCGAACATATCAGGGGTATGTTCTTTAACATATTCCAAAACTTCCTCTACATAAGGATATTGTTTGTTCTTACAAAATCTTTGAGGTATGTATGATGGAGGGAAGAAGGAATGTCCTACGCTTTTCTCTGCTTGAATCAGACGTTGACACATTTCAGGATCATTTTTGGCTATAAGTTCAATTTCTTTGTGCCGACACATAATACATGGGAAACATCCAACACGTGAGAATCCGCGATAATACAATGGATTCGGTTCCTGCCCTGCATCCAGTATGCAATCTATAACTTGCTGCGCACTCCATTTAAAGATTGGCCTTAGAACAGAGGCGTCATATTGGGAACACCATTCTTTGACATCTTTACTTCGGTAATTTTCAGTTCTTCCTTTTTTATTAGGTTGAAAATACGATTTAAAGTACATACATTCCTCTTCCATTGCCGCACGTGCTGTACTTTCTCCGGCTCTGATACCTTGTATGATAATGCAGCTTTCTTTCAAAGAAAGTACATAATCAATCATTGGCTTCATTTTTAGTTCACTGGTACAAAACCGTGCATTCGTGGAAGGAAATCTTTTCTTATGAGCTGCTAAAGACACAAAATCGTATTTTGATTTGAGAGTTATAAGTTTTACTCCCATTTGCAGACAAACATCATTCACATGTTTATATGTGTCAGGGTGTTCCCAACCGGTGTCACAAAACACAGCGGTTAAATTCCCCCCCCCCATATTGTTTGAAGGCTTGGATCAAACATGCTTGTGAATCCTTACCACCTGAAAAACTTACTAATATTTTCATTTTTATGTCATTTCAATTTTTACATATTCATTTTTATTAATCCCGGCACTACCTTTGGGAGAATACACTAATCGGCCTCCATTATCCAATATCTTTTGTACATCTTTCATAGCTTGGTGTGCTTGGGTATAGTCTTTGTATTCTTGGTGGCCTATTGGATATTTGCAATATCTTTTGCCACCGTCAGGCATGATGCTGATACCGAATACTGTTTCATTAGTTTTTCGGTTGAAATTCTGTTGAGTCCTTACTTTCATTTTTTTAATACATTTTCCCAGTTTAAGTATAAATACACATTCGTTGTCCGGTGCTCCCCAATTGGTGTTACCAACTCCGATGGTTATAGATTCAAGTTCAAAAAGCATTGTCCGTTGGGTGTAGCCAAAACGGAAGCGAACATGAGTGTATTCTTTGGGATGAAAGCCGTTTCCACGTGTAATACAAGAAAAACAAATAGCTTTCTTACAGTAGAAACCAGTCTTTTCATAGGAATTGTGACCTCCACATTTTGCTAATCTTCCGATCCAGTATTTCTTGATCTCTCTGTATTCTTCTTTCTTATTTCCGGATTCGATCATTTCATACCATTTTGCTTTTAATGGCAGGTCAAGGATTTTCATATTAACCATAGTCTAAAAGAGTTGCGGATTCTGTTTGTCATGAAGGATTTTTTGAACACGTTCAATTTCTTCATCTACTTCACGCTCAATTTGTTTACTTATTCGTAAATCTATCTGTCTCTTATTTTTAAAATATTCTTTTTGGCAACGGCGCATTTCTACCACTTTGTCGAAAAATTCTTTTGGAGTCATAGATTTAAAAGGTATGGAAAAGGCCGCTTTAATGCGGCCTCCCCAGTGTGATTACTTTTTTCCAATCAGAAAGTCTTTCCACAATTCTTTGAATTGTTCTCCAAAGTAAATTGCGATTTCATTTGATTTTACAGCAAGGCGAGAGCCGAAATACGCATACGAGTACGACCAAGCGAGATTCGAGGTCGCATAAGCGAGGCCGCAACGCGCACCGTTACCCGCAGAACCGCCCCAAAGAACCAGCCGATTACGATCCTCTTCGTCCATTTCATCAATTTCTTTCTGATTATAAAGATAAAACCACGGCGTATAACGGTATTCATCTTTAGTAAATCGTGGAAAATCAGGATCGTTGTTCAATGCACGGGCAATTGTGCATAGTTTGATGTAGGCGAGGTGTGCAATATCAGCCACTTCTTCTTTGTGTCCGTCTTCATCTTCAACAAGTAGGCGAACAATAGGTTTTACACCTATTGCTTCACAAGCATCTTCGTAGGTTTTGATATTGTGATAATCTGTATAATCCGGCTTTTGCTTTCCGAATAAAGCTGTTAGAATACTAATTGCTTTAGGACAGTCGTTTGCTTCACTAAAAGCGGCTGTAACCTTTTCTTGTGTGATTTTAAGTTCTGACATAATGTAAATTATTTATTATTAATACTATATCCGAATAATGCAAAATCTCCCCGGCACGGATCATCCGGGAAAATTGTTTTCATGTAATTGGTTACTTGTTGAACCATTTTCCAGTCTTCTGTTTTGCGTGTTGTTATCCCAAGCCGGTGTGCCATCTTTGCAACATGCGCATCCAATGGTATGTATAATTCTGTTGGATGAATAATAGTCCAAATACCTAAATCCACCGGCGATTTTCGTACTACCCACCGTAGAAACAGACAAATACGCTTGCATGGAGAATCACGCTCCAATTTTGGAATACCTTTTACGCCACCAAAATCTGTTTGTATTTCACGGATAACATTATTGTAACCCTCATAAAAGACTTCCAAATCATCCCATTCCTGATATATGTTGTACAACCGCTGGCAAATGCAGAAAAAGTCATGGTAGGTGAACATACGGTAGAAGGTATTTGTATTTTCTTTGTATTGTTCCCATACTTTGTTCATAATGAAGGCGTAAGGAGAATTACCCATTAGATTATCCAAAATTTCCGCTTGCTGCATTATCAGTTTGCGATTCCCGAAAGCTATCCATGAAGTAAGAAAGGCACTGATTTCTATGTCCTTTTTATCACTGTACTTATGTGGGAAAAATATAGGATCATCTTTTATAAAATCAGGTGTTTCAAATTGTTTTGCCCAGTCAAGTAGTTTGTTTCTTAGTTCTTCCATAATATTCTTCTTTCCATTTTTTGAAAGCGGCTTCTTTATCATTTGATTTCATTCTTTGCATGAATGATTGATGGGATTCCAGTAGTTCTTTGGCCTCTTCATCTCCATTTTCCGATCTTTCAGTTAGATGTTTGATATATTCTCCATAGAACATTCCAGTGTTGTCGTTATTTTGTTCATGGGCTTCATTAATTGAAAGAGAAGAAACAATTTCATCACGCTGTGCATCGTATTCATTTAACCAGCCGAGAATGATATTACCGTCCAGTCTATCGTAAATCTTACCGGAAGCCATAGCATTACGGAAACACAATTTGATTTCCTCCAATTTGAGATAATAGAATCTGTCTATTATTAGATCAGCGGTAAGTGCCACTTGAACATCATTCATCGTTTTTCCAACATTGAAAAAAGACACAAGCTCGTTAATCGCAATTACCAGTATAGCTCTTGCACCAGCCAATGTGATTTCTCTTTTTATAACGGAGAGTGGTAGATTAGGAGTATTGAGAACAGCTTCTTTAATCGAACTTACGTGCAATCCCTTGTAATACTCCGCTTGCAAGGTCAGCAAGTCTTTCAACGCTTTCTTTTCGGTTGCCGGGAGATTGCTGTTGACTTGAATTAAGTTGTTTTCCATACTTGTTAAAATCATTATTAGACCATCTGACTAAACGTTTGGAAACTTCAAATGTACGTTCCTTCTCAAAGCGCATTTTCCGTCCTCCGCATTCAGTCCAATACTCGAAAAAGTCCTTCAACATATCATCAGGATATTTCCCTCTATACATGAGAACTTCACTTCTGAATTTGTCTTTCCTTTCAGAAAGAGAATCCTTATTCATATTCATCTTATGGCCTAATCCGGCCATGAATGCTTGTTCCAATGTTGCATCAGGATGATCCCGACACCATTGGGTTGCTAATTCTTCTGATTTCATTTGATTTATAATTTAGATAACCAATATTTCCATACTCGTGAGGCTACTTGCGCCATCATAACGGGTGGTACACTCATTCCACAGATATAATGTGGGGATTGGTTGAGGAAAAGGTAATCTTGTGGAAATGTGGATATATTACATACTTCTGACCGTGATAAATATATAGGCTGCTTAAAAGGAATAATTGAGTCTGCATGAGTTGTTAGGGTGTAGCTTACTTTGTTCTCATATAGATATTGTTGATTAAAAAAGCCTCGTTTCCCAGTTTGTTTTTTATAAGCCTCTGCCAAAGCAATATCTCCTGCCACTCTTTGCTCAAATAACTTCTTCATTTTTAATCCAATAGCTTTTCCCTTGTAATCCGCATATTCCCCATAATATATTTCCGGTTCATTAAATTCCATGTTGATGTATGGCTCAACATTGAAGAGGTCTGACACTTTTAGAAAATGGACTCCCAGATCATGCCTGATACATATAAAGAATACACGTTCTCTTTTTTGAGGTACTCCCATTTTAGAAGCATCAAGAAGAAAATGCTGACAATAATAACCAGCTTCCTCAAAGTCTTTGTATATACGTCTGACATAATCAATCGCATTCCCTAAAAGAAGTCCTTTCACATTTTCAGCAATAACGATTTTAGGTTTTAAGCGTTTGGCAAGTGCAATAAAATCAAAAAAGAGCGTGTCTAAAACTTGTGTCTTTTGACCTTCCTTGAATTTCTTTTCTTTACCCCACGCATCTTCACGTAATCCCGACATGCTAAATGTACTGCAAGGTGGTGATCCGTCCAATATATCTAAATTGTACAATTCTTCGGGAAGATTATTCCTTCTCACTAAATCACGAATATCTTCCAAATAACTATACTGGGGATGATGGTTTGTTTCATAGCATTTCATCATTCGTGGATCAATCTCATTACAGCCAATAACATCATAACCGGCTATTTTGTAACCCATAGTAGAGCCACCGCCACACGCAAAACAAGAAAAGACCTTTCCTTTATCTTTAGTAAAAACAGTATCTTCTAAAAACCAGCGATACGGATAGAGATGTTGGGGGGGGGTAATTACATCTTTCATCATTCCACCTCCCATAATTCAGCTACTCTTTTGAATTCTTCATCAGCCGGAACCGGGCAATCTTTGATCCATTGCATATCTTTTACTTGCCATAACGAAAGGTTTGTGTTGTCAGGAATATGCTTTTTAATATCAGGAAAAAGATTGAGTCGAAGAGATTTACTTTCCATAAGTTCATCTTTGTAGTCCAACAAAAAATTATTGGCCTTCAATAAACTATGAACATCATTAGCAGAATGTGGAGTGTAAACAACTCCATCGAAATATCTGATATAATTGGGAAGCATATCAGCCAGTGCCGTATATAGAAATAATTTTCCTTTATTGCCATAGGCCAATTTCTGAACGGTTCTGATACTTTCGGCCAAATTTGACAGTTTTTCAGGAAACAAAAGTGGCTCTCCACTAGTTATCATGATCTCTTTGTAATTAAAATGCTCAACAACTGGTAATTTTGAAAAATCCCATGAGTTGTTGCAACACATAGGACATTTGTTCGGACATTTGGTTGTAACCAATAGACGTAACTTTTCCATTATAATGATATTGTTTGGGTAAATTTTAATTCTCCGGTATATCCACGCGCTTTCAATTCTGCGATAAGTTCCCGTGGAGAAAATCTTGCCAATTCAGGATTGGAATATATTTTCTTCAATCCCCCCCCGGAGTTTTCTTACGGTTTTTGGCATAAACATTACCGCACTCTTTGCAATATGTCTGCAATCCATCTTCGGTTGAAGCATTTTTCCAAAACTCGCTGGCCGGAAGTTCCCGGCCACATTTACTGCATTTTTTAAAATTTTCCATTATTCCTTTTCTTTAATTCTACCATATTCACATATTAGTAAGGCATCCGAAGTTGCCAATGTAACTTTTGCATACGGGAACAGCTGTTGAGCTTTCTTCTTTAAGGTGTTTTTCCATTCTGTCTTACTCAATTTGTCTGTATTCCGTAATCCGAAAGCTTTTTGCCAAATTTGTGGAGATACTGTTACTGTCGGAATCCCACAAGCTATCAATCCCATAGTCAGCTGTCCGTAACCTTCTCCAAAAACAAAAGAGGCAGAAGCACTTTGTCCGGTCATGCCATTCACTCGTTCCAAATAACAAACGCTATTTTCTTTGTATATAGAGAGAAAATCTAATAAGTCTTTGGGAGTTGGTGGCATTTTGATACACTCCAATAATCTGTTATTCTCGGTGTCGTACACTACAATTCCACCGTTTTTGCCAACATCTATACCTATGATCCTTCGTTTCATAAATTATACTTTTTGTTTACAAATCTTTTGAGCTTAACTATATCTTTCTTTCCAAGCCTTAGTGCTTCACTGGTCTTGATGTCAGAAGGTGATGCTTTACAATTCTCGGTTATCCTTTCAAAATGTCGGATAAAGGATTTTAAGAAATAGTCGGGAATTTCAACTTTCATAATGATTGATTTATGAGAATAAGCCCGGACTCGAACCGGGAACTGTTGCAATCAGGATTTTCGTTTCTGCTTCCGTTTGTACGTATGTCAAGTGTTAATAGCATGATTACCTGACTCGTGATGCTATTCGTGCATTTTTACCACAGAAACTAAGCGTCTTCCAATTCCGCCACTTATTCGTTTGCCTCCACAATAGAGGCATTCTTATATGAACAAAAAGACTCTTTGTAGTATCTACCGCCGTGGAGCGTATGCAGCGTACTCGGCTCGACTTGCAAAGAGAAGAAAAAAGGTGAGGCATGATAGTTCCCGGATAGGCGGTCAAGCCACACCGGGAGAAGCTGATTATTAATCGGGTTAATAATTATTATTTTGTTATTTTTAGAAATTCAGGAGCAATACCATACAAAGGGCTTGTTCCATCCCATTTGTCAATGAACTGTTTATATAATATTTCTTTTGTCAGACCTCTTGACTGAATTAGAGCCTGCTCGGTTTTTAACTGTTCCAGTTCATTGCGCTTCTTCTGTTCCTCAATTTGTTGATCCAACACGGAGATATTGGTATTCACTTCATTTCTACTATCAATTTTTTCGCGAACTTTATCGGAGAACTCCAACTGGGCAGAGAATGTGAGTAATTGCAGACCTCTTTTTTCAAACTCTTTGTCAACTATTTGTTCCAATCGTTTCTCAAACACTAATGAGCCTCCATCAGCCATCAGGCTATCAGTTTTATGCTTCCGGCTTTCCTCTTTTATCAAATCATATATACGTGGCTCCAAAATGTTATCTTCTAACGAAGACATGAAATCACTTCCACGGCCAATATGCTTGTTGTCAAAGACAACATCAATGGCACGGTTCTTGATAACTTTATAGCTATATGTGGGACGTGCCTTGAACTCTGTATTATCGGCTGCTTTCAGTGTGACAGCTTCGGCAAATTCTCCACGCTGATCGAATAGCGGAACTTGAAAAAGCTCTGTGCCTAATTCCCATGTAGATACCTTACCGGAAACAATTTTAAAATCCTCTTTCCCTTGTTTGCCGTAGTTTTCCATAAGGACACCGGCATAATTGGGAGCAACTCTTTCGCATGAAGTGAACAAAACAACGGCAAATAATGCCACAATCAAAAAGTCAATCTTTCTTTTCATTTTCTACTTTTTTAATGATATTATAAACTATAAATGCTACTGTCAGCATGATTATTGAAATTCCCAACCACGCATTTATGTGATTGAATACGCGGTTGCCAATGAAGAAAGCCGATACGACAAGTACCGGCTTCCAGTATTTCTTTACAGTCTTCATTGTTATTGTTCGATAATGGCAATATCCGGTGCCAATTTACGGATCAACAATAATTGCTCGTCAATGGCCTTGTTGCGTTCTTCTTCCACTATCACTTCTGCACCAGGGGAGCAAAGGGACAATCGAATATTACGCCCGTCCACATCTGCAATGATTTCCACTTCAATCTCTTCTGCAGGGCGACCTTTGAAAATCGGAACAATAAGATTGAATGAGGCCGGAAGATTGGAATTGACAACTTGGCTGTAATTGTCAGTGCGACTACCGTTGTCTTGTCGGGAGTTTTCCACTTTTGAGTCAATGCTGGCTTTGAAGTTCTTCAAGACTGTTACCAGTTCCATGTTGTATTGTGCATCCTTGAAGAAGGCACGATTCATTTTGAAGAACTTTGAAAGCTGCACCGGCTCCCATGTCTTGCTTGTGTTGATACCAAATTCAAGAAACTTGGGATAGTGTTTCAACTCACCTCTTACAGTAGCTTTATTCCTACTGTCAGTTTCATTGGTGACAAGTTTAAGTGTCATTTTTTCCCGATCAACAAGAATATAGCAACGTTTCTGATTGATCTGCTCTTTTTCAGAGATTCTTTTCAAGAGAAATTCATAAACACTTCCAATTGTTCCGGCTAATTCTACCTTATCAGGCTCCAGTACCGGTAACTCATTTTCTTCGTGGAGTTCAATAACTCTAAGAGTTGCTTCGGTCATACCCGGAGCAAAGTTCACTTGCATCTTTTCGTTTATAGTGTTTGGGTGACAGTGTACCAAAACCTCTGATATAAAGAGTTCTTCCATTAGCTACTGCATCCACGGTTTCCTTCAATGCTGCTTCTATAACTGTTCGGACTTCGCAAATAGCAATACCGGTTGATTCGGCTACTTGCTTGATAAGTTCTTCTTTTCTCATGGCTTATCCCTCCGTACCAGTAGATTCAATGTCCTCAAAGACCGTTTTTTGCATCTCTTGTGCCTCCATCGGACGTTCTTTAACCAAATCGCCATTACCATTGTAATATCCGGTGGTACGGGTGCTACGATCCATAAACTTAAAGCATTCATCCGTAATTTCCTCATAACCACGTTTTATATCGGTAAGCAACGTTTTTTTACGTTCCTTTTTAGGTTTCAGTTTGTCCTTGTATGCTTGCATGAAAGCTTTCTTTTCTTCTTCCAGTGCGGCCATGTCAAGGTCAATATTTGCCAACTCCGTTTTCCGTTCACCCATTTCTTCCTCGCTGAAAGGAGAAGTATAGGTAATTCTTTCAACTGCTGCGCAATTGTCTTCCAACATTTGTCTGCGAAGCAATGGATTCTTATCTTTAAATAGTTCTTTATCCATATCATAAAGGTTTTAAGCCATATCGGGCAGAACCGACAAATGGCTGTGGGTTAGTCCTTATGTTTGCTTTGTGTATATCATCTGTACGATGATTGAATAATCGGGGTAATCCCGTTATTTTGTCATATACAACCAGTTCAGACGATACATAACAAATAAAGCCTTTCAGTCGCTCTTTCAACCATGCGTTCTGATAGGCTCTGCGTTCACGATATTCTTGGTAGCTCATTCCCTTTGGGCGAGCTGTGAGAAGGGGAGTGTAATTTCTCGCCCCCCCCCGATTTAGATTTACTCTTTCCCATCAATCAAATTTTTATATTGTTCTTCTGAAACGAACTTGTCGCAGTTCCCATACCAAGTACCATCATTTATCTTGTATGGCCTGACTGTTTTATCCATTTCATTCATAACACCGACTACCGCATTTTCTTTGCTATTATCATCCCATACAATAACAACATCGCCGACAGTCGGGATATATTCAGGCTGTAACTTCTCAAAATTGAAGGAGTAATGTTTTTCTTCCTTCATGGCGGCAAGCATCTTTGCCTTTTCCTCTTCCGTAGCTTTACGGAATCCCTTCATGCCTCCGATACCAGCTTCGGGTGTGAGTTTTACAAAAACTCTGCCACCTTCATCATTGGAAGGAACATAGGCGACAAGGCCGAAAGGTACTTTAATTGCCGGTAAAAAAGAGAGTGGCCTTTCTTCTCTAATTTCAGAGAGAATCATCATGCTGCCCCCTCCGCGATTCGGATTGATAATTACGTCACCGGGGATGAATGTCTCACCCTCAAATTCAAATTTACCCCCCCCCGTAACTTTTTGAGTAGGTTGCATACTTTCTTCTTTCACGATTTTTACCATGTGTCCTTCGGACACTTCAACTGTTACTGTTCTCATTTTAATTTGATTTTAAACTGGTTATTGTATTCTATGTATTTTTCCGGGCAGGTTGTTTCTATAATTCCGTTCATTGTAGGAATACGAAACAACTTGCCGGATTTATGAAGCTCTTTTTCAAGCTGTTTTGCTTTATGTAAAGCAGCCAAAGAACGTGTTTCATTTTCGATCAGTTCTTTAGCCGCTGTGATACTGTTACTAATTTTTTCACATGAATCCATTACTTGACTTCTTCTGCGTATGGAGTATCGTCTTCCTCAAAATCGTCCGGTTTCTGACCTTGTGCCTTTTTCCAGTCTTCAAACATTTCATCATCCAACTGGCTCTCTGTTTCAAGAACTTTAATCATGGAATCTGAAATGCCGGTTTTGGGCAGGAATTTGAAAGCCCAGTTCACGATTGTTTTTCGAGCCATTTCTTCAAAGTCTGTGTCCCACGGAGATTGCTTGCCTTTCTTGACAGCCTCACTACGACTTTTTATTTCTTCAATACGTGCTTTGGGCATTGCATCGAATTTTACAACACCGGAAGTCAAGACTGCAAAATAGTAGCCTCCAAGAAGATCACCACGTTCTCCGAATACATTGGGTTTGTGGATGATAGTGCCACCGGTACCTTTTGTCATGCTGAACTCGTCATTAGCATAAACCAAATCAGAATAAATATCTTTTACAACGCCGGTGCGGATCAAAATATCAACTTTCCCCATATATGAAGCTTGGAACTTCACTTTGCCTTTGTACGGTACAAGATACCCCAATCTTAATTCAGGATTGAGTGTCAGACCGGTGAGAGAAACGTTTTTGATTGCTTCGACAAGATGATCGGGATATTGCCGGGCACAGTCAATCAGATAAGGATTATTTAACATTGCCTGCATAGCGAAATTGACTTCACGGGCAAATTGCTGTTCAGTGCCGCCAGCTGCTATAAATGCCTTTTTAGGGGAGATAAAACATCTTTCCAATCCTTTCAGTTGTACCGGAAAGGCTGGTGGGGCAGAAGGAACGGGCGGTTGTGGTGTGGAAGGTGTTGGGGAGGCCGGTTCTGTTTTTGTTGGTGAAGGAACATTGTGTTGTTCCATTCCCAAGTTCCCTTGTTGGGGGGATTGATTCTCTGTTTTGCTCATTGTTCTTGATTATTATAAAAGTTAAACATCTTGTTCTTTTCAAATGCAGGTGTGTCAGGCACCATTATTCTTCGTCCTTTGAATCCCGGCTGAATAAATATCTGTGCACCGTCAAAATCATTATTTTGTGTACAGTAAACATGCTGGTCTAACAATTTCTTGAATGCCAATGCACTTGCACCCATTTTCACAATTCCGTCTTCCAAATGGAAAGCCCAGTTTGCTGCACTGACAAATACTGCGTCATAGGGAGCTGTCTTTTGTTGCATAACCCAATAGAACTCCTTCCATACTCCAGTACGTTCATGTTCAAAAAACTGGTAGAAGGCTGCCGAAATACCGTAATGAAATTTGGCAATAGTCCGGTTAACTGTTTCCTCATGAAGATCATCAACCGCCAATGTTTTCCAGTCAACAATCTTTTTGGCCGTTTCCACATCAGGGCGATATTTGAACTTACATCCTTCGTATTCAACGAAATGGCTGACTTCGGCTTTCCCCCATTTTAATATCTGCCTGATCTGCTTGGAAGTGTCCCGACAATTGTTCAGAAGCTCATAAACCATTGTTTCAACCAATTGCATATCGGTTGTGCTTGTTAATGTTTTACCCGGATTTGACTCTTTGGCCTCTATTAGTGCAATCTGATATTTTTGAGTGTCTCGTCCATACGGACAGCCAGTTTTAGGATTTATAGGTGGCTCAAATACAAGAAGATTGTTTCTCCATTTGTCAAGTGTTCCAGTATTAACAAGGCTTTCCATTGCATCATGATACAGCGAGCCTTTTTCAGAAGCTTCAATACTGATCTCGAACATTTCAGGGTGTAATGCCTTGTATCGGGCAAACTTTGGGGACACCATATAATCTTTAATCTGCGTACTACTTAGGAAGTCTTTAAATCTTTCTCCCTTGTGATATTCGTCATTTGGCAGATTGTAAATTGTATCTTCTATATTACTCATATAATGGATTTAGAGTTTTACAAAAAACTCCCTACTTTCGCAAGCAAGGAGCCAATAACTAACTAAAAAACTTATTCATCACTTGTGGATAGTAATTCTTTGTAATTCTGTAATATGTATTCTTTTTCTTCATCTGTAAAAGAATAGGCTTTAGCCATAAATTTCATTGCCATATCCTCGTTATGATCGGAAAGGGGATAATAGTCTGTGGCGAATTTGTAAGTAAGCCTATTCAATCGCTCATACTTAACTTTGACCTCCTTAACCCGTCCGCTTATCTCCGAGATAATGCCGGACGCTTCTTGTATCTTCTCGTCATATTCCTTTTGGTCTTTCGCTGCTTGTTCTTTCATAACCTTGTTCTGTACGGCAAAGTTGGAAATCTTTTCGTATAGTTCACTTGAATACACAAAGCTACAGTTAACCTCAAAGTCTGGCTTGATAGAGTAATTGTATTTATCTTTCTTGACGAGGTATTTGTAGTCGTTCCGAGTTTGTTCCAATCGTATTCAACTTTGCGAAGGGTTTTCGCATTACGTAATGCTTCTGCTACTGCATTCGCTTCTTCCATATCTGTAAAAGCGTAGTCTTCAAAAAATGGGATCGTGAACGTTTTCAAATCGGCTGGTTCAATCTCAAACAATTCGGGAACCTCCGGCTTATCCATAATTTTGATACCTTCCTCCATCATGCGGAGTTTAATCAATTTCTGTACATCTTCCTCCGTTAACGCAAGAATCTCTTGCTCGGTCATTTCTGTAATTCCTTTCATACTTTTAGCATTTAAAATGTGTTCCCGTCCGCGTTCCGATGGATTGTTGGCCGTAGCTTTTTAGCGGTGACCGCTTCTTGCGAAGCAAGGGTGTATATATTATTTAAAGTATCTATTCAGTTAAGAATGTATTTATAAACGCCCTACGTTTACTTTGTCATAATATAAGTTGTTTTTGATAACTTAGTGATTCATGTGCTGCATCCTCTTATTGGCAGTCCGTATTCACACTCTTTTCACTAATCCGCTTTGGCTACTTTGTCGGTCTATTTCGCCCTTTAGATAAGCAGTAAACCTTGTTTAAAGTCTTTATTTGTTCAGACTATACAATATGTCAAAGAACGTTTTGTTAGTTCCCGGAAAGACGATCAAATCCGTCCGGGATTATTTTCTTTCCATGAATTTTCTCAAAGCTGATTTGGTAAAAATGAGACTCTTGCCATTTTTGGTGTGAGGAATATCATGTATTCGATTGTATAAGGTTTGCAACTTCCATCCGAGAAATACAGCAGCTTGTTTGGCATTCAAATACTCTTCGGTTTCAGCAGTCGCCATTTCAGTTACAGCCTTTCTCACATCATTGCGAATAAACTTGTGCAGTTCTTCTGCAATCATTTTGGCCTCTGAACGGTTCATTTCTTTATTGCTTCGATGGTTATCTGATTTTTATCTTTGTCGATGGATGTTGAATATCTTTCAACGTCTTCACGGGGATCAGTAAAAGCTAATTGATAGGCGTAGCTTCTTGCATTGACGCAATCCTTGTAAGAATCCAGCTGCATTACTTTGGAAGAACCAGCTTTAATGCTTAGAATATCTTTCTTTGTTACTTTCATATTATTTTCTATTTTATACTTAAATTTTCCACAAAAAATTTGCATAAAAGAAAGCTAACAACTACATTTGCCAATGAGATATGTAGTAAGTGGCTTTTGAAGTCGCCAGCTTTCTTATTGTTCAAACTTGCACTCTTTGTTTGTTTGACGTTGCAAATATACTTCATATTTTCAGAAGTACAATAAAATACTTCATAAAATTTGTAGTATTCTATATGTTATAAAACATATTTTAATATAAATTGCTGGTTTATAAGATGTTATGCAGGTAGGGCTTGCGTAAAAAGAAAGCTTTCTGAAAAAAAAGTAATGTCGTTCTATTAGTATTGTAATAATTGAAGAAGTAAAAGACGATCTCATTCGGTAAGGTGCTGGATTGCTGCATAGTTAGCCCTTAGACGGTTTCCCGTTTTTGCTATATGCAGCATAAGAAATGTCTCGTTCGTATAAGTACGCCGTTCTTAGCTGGCCGGGCATTAACAAGTTACCCGACTTCCCGGATTTTTCGCTTACTTGTAGCTGTGCAGGCATCCCGGTTTCGTTTGCCTCTCAATATCGCACGCCTTTCGCAGTATTGAGTTGTAAGAGTGTAACCCTCTGTCTCTCCGCTATGCGGCCTACCGCCGATTACACAATGTGGAGAAAAAGAAAATCCGCAAATAGGTAGCAGCTATTTACGGATTTCTATATATAAACTCCAAATAGGATGTTTAATCAATTTATGTGGTAATACTGCTACTATTACGAATGCAAATATACTACTAATTTATGAAGTATGCAAGAAAGTGACGATAAAAAATTGAGTGACCTCTCAAAAAGGTTTTTGCAAGCAATTTCATATTGTGGTTTGAGTGGGTATAAATTGAAGAAAGACAATATTATATCCAGTGAATCAACCCTTACCAGTATAAAAAAAGGGATTCAGCTGCCAAGTAAAAAAACAATTGATGCTTTTTGTGAGAAATACGATGTGAGCAGAGCATGGTTATATACTGGAGAAGGTTTGTTTGCAAAGACTCCATCAGGACAAATAGAACCTTCGGAGAAGGATATTAGGGATGCTCTGAAAAATGCGAGAATGCAATCAGACTCTACGATTAGTAAAGTAGCTCCTTATCTTCAAGATATTCTTGTAAAAGTAAAATATGTTCCAATGGATGCCGCGGCTTCATTTGTCGAAAGCTTATATAATACAGCTTATGAAATTGATTCTTATGGTGTCATGCCGGAAGAAGGTGAAGTGCTTGATGATTCTTATATGGTCTTTCAAGTACGTGGCGACAGCATGGAGCCAACTATACCGGACGGAGCTAAAATTCTTGCTCGCAAAATAGAAGAAGGTTTGTGGGAAAGCGCGTCAGGAGTTGTGAGTATTGTATATGGGAAAACACTTTCAGTCAAACGGATATTAAAAAACAGTCTTTTCTTGGATAATGTGCTGACTTTAAAGGCTGATAACCCCAAGCATGGCCAGTTAGATGTCGAGAGAAGAGAAATAAGGGGGATGTGGCAAGCATTACGCATAATAAGTCAAAAGATTATTTGATATGGAAGAAAGGGCTATTGACAGATTACGAAAATTTGCAAGGTATGCACGTGATAAGGGAGTTGTCAAAGGTGAGAACTCGTTTGAGGCTTATTGTGAATTATCAAATAGATACATTTATAATTCCATAAGGAACGGGAAAGGGGCTATTGGAACTGATATAATAGCTCGTATTGTGGATAAGTTCCCGGAATTGAATGTGAAGTGGCTTTGTACTGGCAAAGGGAATATGATTGAGACGGATATTGATGCGAATGTCAATTATAAAGCGGCTTATGAGGGTGCAATGATGCAAATAGAAGCTTTGCATAAAATTATAGAAGAAAATAAGCGGAGATGATATAAATATGATACCATTAATATATTTTTAACAAGTATTTTATTGATTATCAACATGATAGTAAAATGTGTTAGTCCCGTACGCACCGCGAAAGGGAGTAACATTAGTTACTCCCTTTTTTGTTGTGTATCAGGCAATTAAGGTATTGAAAGTAGATGGAGAACATATAAAAATTGGGTGCATATTTACCGGAAACTTACCAGTATTTCCCGATTTTTACCGATATTTTCACCTATAATGATACCGCCTTTGATACCATTTTTTTATTGTAGTGATA
>OJJH01000212.1_pt1 | contig 25346 bp, 15 predicted proteins | sample 1596251 | NCBI WGS metagenome assembly OJJH01 (sample SAMEA4350153, study PRJEB24818) | metagenome | biome: human; feature: gut; material: faeces | place: Denmark | collected 2013-09
ATACAACACCGAACAATAACATTAAATATATAGATTATTATGGATATAACATATACGAGACACAGCTTTACTAAAATGTGGATACCCACTACTATGTACATTTTTTGCTGTTTTACTATGGTTTTGTCAGCACATGACAAAGCCGCTGCCGATACTGTTGCAGCAATTACAGAGACAATTACTGAAGTTTCAACACTCCCTGCCGAACCTACGGGAGAAGCTCCGGATACTATCGGCGAACTGGCTTTAGGATTAAATACGGTTTGGATGTTACTTGCAGCTATGCTCGTGTTCTTCATGCAACCGGGATTTGCCCTGGTAGAAGCAGGTTTCACAAGAGTAAAGAATACCGCCAATATTCTGATGAAGAATTTTGTAGATTTTATGTTCGGCTCTCTACTTTACTGGTTTATCGGTTTCGGGCTTATGTTCGGCGCAGGCGGATTCATCGGAATGCCCCACTTCTTCGACCTGTCTTTCATGGATAACGGGCTGCCCAAAGAAGGATTCCTTGTTTTCCAAACCGTATTCTGCGCCACTGCCGCTACCATTGTATCAGGAGCAATGGCGGAACGTACGAAATTCTCCATGTATCTGGTTTATACAATCTTTATCAGTGTGCTGATTTACCCGATTTCCGGTCATTGGACTTGGGGCGGCAGTTGGCTGATGAACGGTGAAGCAGGTTCTTTTATGATGAACCTTTTCGGAACGACCTTCCATGATTTTGCAGGTTCCACTGTTGTTCACTCGGTAGGTGGATGGCTTGCCTTGGTAGGTGCCGCCATTCTTGGCCCGCGTATCGGCAAATACGGTAAAGACGGTAAATCAAGAGCTATTCCGGGACACAACCTGACAGTTGCCGCCCTGGGTGTATTTATCCTTTGGTTCGGATGGTTCGGATTCAATCCCGGTTCCCAGTTGGCAGCAAGTACCGAAGCAGATGCAAACGCAATCTCACATGTATTCCTGACAACCAATCTTGCGGCCTGTGCCGGTGGTTTCTTCGCTCTGGTAATCAGTTGGATGAAGTATGGAAAACCCTCTTTGTCATTGACACTGAATGGTGTACTGGCAGGCTTGGTAGGTATCACCGCAGGATGCGATGCCGTATCTCCCGCAGGAGCCGCGTTGATTGGTGCTATCTGTGGCGTTGTGATGATATTCTCAGTTGACTTTATTGATAAAGTCCTGAAAATCGACGACCCGGTAGGCGCTTCTTCCGTACATGGTGTTTGCGGTTTCTTAGGAACGATTCTTACAGGTTTGTTTTCCACCAGCGAAGGTCTGTTCTATGGATACGGTTTCGGATTCCTCGGAGCACAAATCTTCGGAGCACTTGTAGTCGGAATCTGGGCAGCAGGTATGGGATTCATCATCTTCAAGGCTCTTGATAAAATTCACGGTCTGCGCGTTCCGGCACGTGTCGAGGAAGAAGGACTTGATATTTACGAACACGGAGAATCCGCTTACAACTAAAAATGTCTGCTTATAAACTAATAAAACAGACTATATAGATTTAAAAACAGATTTCTATCCCGGGCGGGTTTGACCGCCTTCCCGGGAACTATACAGAGAAAGATTATTTGCTCTAACATATTTAACAACAAATCAAATTAGGTATTATGTCAAAACTAAGATTCAGAGTAGTAGAAACAGCTTTCAAGAAGAAAGCGGTTGAGGTAGCAACCCCTGTCGAACGCCCGTCGGAGTATTTCGCCAAGTACGTATTCAACAAGGAGAAGATGTTTAAATACCTTCCCAGCAAGGTATATAATGCACTGATTGACGCTATTGACAATGGTGCTCCGCTAGACCGCAGCATTGCCGACGAGGTAGCTGCCGGCATGAAGAAATGGGCTATCGAGATGGGAGTCACCCATTATACACACTGGTTTGCGCCGCTGACCGAAGGTACGGCAGAAAAACACGATGCTTTCGTAGAACATGACGGCAAAGGCGGCATGATGGAAGAATTCACGGGCAAGCTGCTTGTACAGCAGGAACCTGATGCTTCCTCTTTCCCGAACGGTGGTATCCGAAATACATTCGAAGCCCGTGGATACAGTGCCTGGGACCCTTCATCTCCTGCATTTATCGTAGACGACACTCTTTGTATCCCGACCGTATTTATCGCATATACCGGCGAAGCCCTCGACTACAAAGCACCACTATTGAAAGCACTTCGTGCCGTGGATAAAGCAGCAGTAGACGTTTGTCACTACTTCAACCCGGAAGTGAAGAAAGTAGTTGCCTATTTGGGTTGGGAACAGGAATACTTCTTAGTGGACGAAGGTCTGTATGCCGCACGCCCGGATTTGTTAATGACAGGCCGTACATTAATGGGACACGACAGCGCCAAAAACCAACAGTTGGAAGACCATTACTTCGGTGCTATCCCTACCCGTGTTGCCGCATTTATGAAAGACCTTGAAATTGAAGCTCTAAAACTGGGTATCCCCGTAAAGACCCGTCACAACGAGGTTGCACCCAACCAGTTTGAGTTAGCTCCCATCTTTGAAGAATGTAACCTGGCAAACGACCACAACTTGCTAATCATGTCATTGATGCGTAAAGTAAGCCGTCGCCATGGCTTCCGCGTATTGCTTCATGAAAAGCCGTTCAAAGGCGTCAACGGTTCCGGCAAACACAATAACTGGTCATTGGGAACCGACACGGGCATCCTATTGATGGGTCCGGGCAAGACTCCTGAAGACAATTTGCGGTTCGTTACATTCGTAGTAAATACGCTAATGGCAGTTTATCATCATAACGGGTTACTGAAAGCATCTATCTCCAGTGCCACCAACGCCCACCGTTTAGGAGCGAATGAAGCACCGCCGGCAATTATTTCGTCTTTCCTGGGTAAGCAGTTGTCGCAAGTATTGGATCATATAGAAAACAGTACAAAGGATGACTTAATCAGCCTCAGCGGCAAACAGGGCATGAAACTGGATATTCCGCAGATTCCCGAATTGCTGATTGACAATACCGACCGGAACCGCACCTCTCCTTTCGCCTTCACCGGCAACCGTTTCGAGTTCCGTGCCGTAGGTTCCGAAGCAAACTGTGCTTCCGCCATGATTGCATTGAATGCAGCCGTAGCCCACCAGTTAACGAAATTCAAGAAAGACGTAGATGCCTTGATTGAAAAAGGAGAACCGAAAATCTCTGCCATCCTCGAGATTATCCGCGGATACATCAAAGAGTGTAAAGCCATTCACTTTGACGGCAACGGTTACAGCGATGAATGGAAAAAAGAAGCAGCCCGCCGCGGTCTGGATTGTGAAACAAGCGTTCCTGTCATCTTCGACAACTACCTGAAACCGGAAACGATTGCCATGTTCGAAGCTACCGGCGTAATGACAAAAAAAGAACTGGAAGCCCGCAACGAAGTGAAATGGGAAACGTACACGAAAAAGATTCAGATTGAAGCCCGTGTACTGGGTGACTTGGCAATGAACCATATCATTCCGGTAGCAACCCAGTATCAAACGGATTTGATTAATAACGTCTATAAGATGCAATCCCTGTTCCCGGCAGAAAAGGCAGCCAGGTTATCCGCCAAGAACCTGGAACTTATCGAAGAGATTGCCGACCGTACCGCTTTCATCAAAGAGCATGTAGACGCAATGGTGGAAGCCCGTAAAGTGGCAAACAAGATTGAAAGCGAACGAGAAAAAGCCATTGCCTACCATGACACCATCACTCCGGCACTGGAAGAAATCCGTTACCACATCGACAAGCTGGAACTCATTGTCGACAACCAAATGTGGACGCTTCCGAAATACAGGGAACTATTATTCGTAAGATAAAAAAAGAAAATGCCCGATGAGAAAGACTTCATCGGGCATGGAATAGAGATTATCTATTTCTTTTGTTGGTTGTTTTAAGTTTGCAGTGGAGGGGTGCCGTGAGGCAGTCCTCTTCTTTTTATACCCTACACACTCAAGAAGATAATCAACAGGCGTATGTTCTCTCTTAAGAAACGCAGAGTGATAGTCATATTCTTTTCCACCGTCTTTTCTGAAATAGCAAGTTTCTCTGCGATTTCACGGTTGGTGCACCCTTCCTTACGGCTCAATCGGAATATTTCCTGTTGGCGGGGAGAAAGCTCCTTCAACAACTGTTCTATGTATTCTCCCAATTCATGTGCCTCTATCTCCTCTTGAATCCCATGCCAATCATTACCATTTTCAGTGATAGTATCCAAAACTGTCAGCTTATAAGCGTTCTCATTAAAACTTTTCCGCATATGGCTAAAGATAAGATTGCGGGTGGCTATAAAAAGAAATCCCTCAAAACTTTCATTTTCTTTTAAAGATTCACGATAATTCCAGAGTTTCAGAAACACCTGTTGGACAATATCCTCAATATCTGCATCCGAAGTAATATAAAGACGGGAAAAGTTACAAACCTTTCCCCAATATCTTTTATATATTATAGAAAATGCGTCATTATCACCTTTTTTCAGTGCAGCTATCAATTCACGGTCTGTCATAAGATTTATTAATTACAGGCGCAAATATAAGTACTAATATTAAATATGAGTATATAAACGCTAAAATTATTATACGCCCATCCCCAATTATTCCTCTATACCATACCAAAAGTCCCCAATTCAAACATAAAATTCACCCTTCCGAAAAAAAGTTCTTTTTAAGGGAGGGTTAAAATATAGTTGCGAGTATTTAATGTAGATAAGCAGAAAAAGAATGGAAAAAAAAGAGGTAAACAAATTAATTAAAGGCTTACTGGCTGACAAACTCAGTTGGGAAGAAAAAGAAAAGTTGTCCCGAGACAAATTGGTAGAAGAAAGGATGAAACGGCAATGGAGACACGCTGCGGAAAATCCCGAAGACCGGGAAATGGGAGAACGGGTATGGAAACGTCTCGAAAAATGTAGAAAGCCTGCAAAACCAACCCGCTATCAATTCTCCTTCCAACGCTTTGCTGTTGCCGTTTCCATCATTTTGTTTGTCATGGCGGGAAGTTTATGGCTTTTAAAACAAAATTGGGAAAGTACAACAGAGTATATCGGTTTCACTGCCGACAAGACCTTGATGTATATGCTTCCTGACAGTTCAAAAGTATGGATGAAGACAGGCAGCAATATACGTTACGCAAAAAACTTCGAGAGCCAAAGGGAAGTCTGGTTGGAAGGCGAAGCGTTATTCGATGTGACCAAAGGAAAGAAACAACATTTTATAGTACATATTCCCAAAGCGTTTATCGAAGTAAAAGGAACTTCTTTTCAAATCAAAAAGAACAAGTACAATAAAAATGAAGTAGCCCTGTTTGAAGGAAAAGTAGAATTCAATATCCAGTCCACCAACCAATGTATCGCCATGAATCCGTTGGATAAAATAATCTATGACCCGGAGACTGCAGACATAACAGTGGAAAAAGTAGAACATATGAATTGGGAAAACGGACGTTATCTGTTTACGGACATCACACTAACACAACTAATAGAAATTATCAACGACAGATATGGTTCGCAAATCACTCTTGGCAAAGATGTGAATAAGAAATATAAATATTCGGGAAGCCTCTACCATGATGAGACTTTGGAAAATGTAATCAAGAAACTATGTTACAGCATGAGCTTGAAAGTCGAGAAAAAAGGAGAAGAAATTCTCATTTACTAATATCTTTTTTATTAATCATTTAAATAACTAAAAATCTAAAAGCATGGAGAACAAAACATTCTCAACCAAGCAACGGTACGTAAAATGTATCATCTTGGCACTGCTGCTTTATCCGATTACTTTGTTTGCCGCTTATGGGCAAATAGCAGTGAAAGGAGAATCCCTCAGTGTCAAAGAAGCAATCCAACAAATTGAAAGACACAGCAACTACGTCTTTTTCTACAATGCGACATTGCTCAAAGAAATGGGAAAAAAGAACATTGATTGTAAAGGTTCTATTGAAAAGGTCTTGAATGAAATATTCAAGAACACGAATATAGAATATATGATTGATGGCAATGAAGTCGTCTTAAAAGTAAAAAGTGCTCCGGTAGCGCCCCAGCAAACCAAACAAAAGAAGCGTACTGTGACGGGTACAGTATTTGATGCGAACACAAAAGAAACCTTAGTCGGCGCAAACGTAAAACTAAAAGGAACCGATGTCGGTACTATCACTGACCTGGACGGTAATTTCAGTATCAGCGTCAACAGCAGTAAAGATGTGTTGGTAGTATCATATATGGGGTATAAGACAGTAGAACAAGCCGTTGAGGACATGGGAGTCATAAAAATCGAATTACCATCCGACAGCGAGTTGCTGAATGAGGTAGTGGTCGTAGGATTCGGAACGCAGAAAAAGGTATCCGTAGTAGGCTCTATCACCAACGTCAAAGCCGCTTCGCTGAAAGTTCCCACTTCCTCATTAACCAACTCTTTCGGCGGACGTCTGGCAGGCGTAATCGCCACAACTTCCAGCGGAGAACCGGGCAAGGATGCCTCGCAATTTTACATTCGCGGCATCGGAACATTTGGCGGACGTGCCACTCCGTTAATCATGTTAGACGGAGTGGAAATCAGTTCCACAGACCTGAATTACATTCCTGCCGAAAACATTGAAAGCTTTTCTATTCTGAAAGATGCTTCCGCCACGGCAATCTATGGTGCACGCGGTGCAAACGGTGTAATGCTGGTAACGACAAAATCCGGAAAGGAAAACGAAAAGACCCGTATCAATGTCAGTGTGGAAAACTCATTCAATGTGCCTATGAGTTTCCCAGATTTTGTAGACGGAGTCACCTACATGGAAATGGCCAACGAAGCACGTTATACCCGTACCGGAACTTATGACGGCCTGCTTTACACACAGGAACAGATTAACAACACCCGTGCCAACAAGAATCCGTACGTATATCCTAATGTCAATTGGAAAGACCTGATGTTTAAGAATATGTCTATGAGCCAACGGGCAAACATCAATGTCAGTGGTGGTGGTTCAAAGGCAAACTACTACTTGAGTTTACAAGCAAACCACGACTCCGGTGTCTTGAATAACAAGAAACTTTATTCATTCGACAATAACGTAAACGTATGGAGTTATACTTTCCAAAGTAATGTGGATTATAAACTCACTCCTACTACAAAAATACAATTACGAATGAATGCTCAACTCCGCAATAGCGGTGGTCCAAAAACCAGTACAACCGATTTATTTGCAGAAATGTTATCGGCCAATCCTGTTAACTTCCCCGCTTACTATCCAAGTAGTGTCGCCCCTTCCGGAGTTGATCATATGTTATTCGGTAATGCATTCTATACAGGTAACTTGCTATACAAAAATCCATATGCAGACTTAATGACCACCTATGGAGAAGATTTTCAATCAACCATCCTAACCACAGTCAAAGCAGAACAGGAGTTGGACTTTATCACCAAAGGACTTAAACTGACCGGATTAATCAGTTTTAAAAACTGGTCGAAATCTTACTTCACCCGCACAATCGAACCTTATTATTACATGGCAAAAACAGGTTCTTATGATCCATATGACCCTGAAGCCGCAAACTATACCTTAGAACGTGTAGGTACTAGCGGAAAGGACTTCATCACTCAATCCGACCCTGAAAAATCTGCCGACCGTACTTTCCAGTTTCAGGCAGCCTTGGAGTGGTCACGCAATTTCAAAGGAATCCACGACCTATCAGCGATGTTACTCTACCTACAACGTGAATACCGTGTCAACCCATTACCTACCCGTAATCAGGGAATATCCGGCCGTTTCACCTATGCTTATGACCAGCGTTACTTGTTCGAGACCAATTTCGGTTATAACGGAACCGAGCGTCTGGCTTCTGGTCACCGCTTCGAAATGTTCCCTTCCTTTGCAGCAGGCTGGGTCATCAGCAATGAAAAATTCTTCGAGCCAATAAACAGAATTGTCACAAACCTTAAAATCAGAGGTTCATGGGGGTTAGTCGGTAATGATGAAACAGGAACGACAGATATACGTACCGGAGCTAAAGGTCCCCACTTCATTTATCTGACTAATGTAAATCTGAATGATGACAATCACCAATACACTACTGGAGTAGATATGAACGTTACTTACAAAGGTCCTGCCGTCACACAATATGGCGTGACAAATGCAACCTGGGAACGGGCGGAAAAACTAAACTTAGGTGTTGACCTCGAATTATTCAGCAAACTATCTTTGACTATCGATATCTTTAAAGATAACAGAAGCAATATCCTGCTCCGTCGTGAACGTTTCCCCGAATATTTGGGATATGAAAACGCTAAACCCTGGGCTTCTATCGGTAAGGTAGAAAACAAAGGGTTGGAAATTGCAATGAACTACGTACAAGAGATTGGCAAAAACTGGAGTTTCGACCTGCGAGGTACATTTACTTATAACCGTGCCACTCAAGTATATTCTGACGAAGCATATCGTGCAGAAGAATATCGCCGCCATGACGGAAAATCTCTGAACGGTACATGGGGATACGTTGCCGAGCGTCTTTTCGTTGACCAAGCAGACATTGACAACAGCCCGACACAAAAATTCGGTAACTCACCGATGCCAGGTGATATTAAGTATAAGGATATGAATGGAGATGGAATTATAGACGGCTCCGACCAATGTGAACTCTCCCCTTATGGTTCCACTCCGGGCATCATGTATGGCTTCGGTTCCACCATACGCTACAAAAATTTCGACCTCGGGTTCTTCTTCCAAGGGGCGGCACAACGGAAAATCATGGTCAGTGGTATCCACCCGTTCGGAAATACCCGAAAGAATGTTCTGCAATTTATTGCGGATGATTATTGGAGCGAATCCAATCCCAACCCAGACGCAGCTTATCCCCGTCTCGAATACCGTGATGACGCAAACAACAACCGCCAAAACAGCAGCTACTGGTTGCGCGACGGCTCATATATGCGTCTGAAAAATGCCGAGCTCGGTTATACTTTCAAATACGGACGTATCTATCTGATTGGAAATAATCTGCTGACATTCAGCAAATTCAAATTATGGGATCCGGAATTGAGTTGGAACGCTTACCCGCTGTCACGTACCTTCAGCATAGGCATGCAACTCAATTTCTAAAAGAAATTTTCAAATAGTATAAAATACAAGAAATCTATATATGAAATCAAATATACTTTATAAATTCATTATCGGAGCAGCCGTAATGACAACCAGCCTTACATCATGTAATTACCTGGATGTAGTGCCTGTAGAACAAGCTACCCTTGACGACGCTTACAAAAAGCCGGAACTTACATTAGCCTACCTATATTCTTGTTATAGCGGATTGAAAAAGTGGAATCCGGTGGACTACTACAACGAAGATGTAGCATCCACCGACGAATATGTACTTCCGCCCAACTGGAACGGAGACGCCTATAATATACAAACCAACCAACGCTCGTCAGCTACCGGCGGTGGTTGGACCTGGCGTTATTGCGGATATGACCCTATCCGCACATGTCACTTATTTTTAGAAATAGTAGACAAAGCCCCCAACCTGACAGACGAACAACGCACCACATGGAGAGCGGAAGCGGAATTCCTTATAGGTTACTACCATTTTATGGTATTACGCAAATATGGTCCCTGCCCCATCATGGACCATGCATATCCGTCAGATGTGACGGGCGACGATATGCCGGGACGTTCACACTATGACGCCGTGACGAAGTTCATTACCGACCAAATAGATAAAGCAATGCCTAACCTGCCCGACCGCTGGACAGGTGGAGACTGGGGACGTGTAGATAAAGTGGTGGCAAAAGCTATCAAAGCGCGGGTACTTCTTTATGCGGCATCTCCCCAATGGAATGGAAATAAACTGTACGAATCAGGACGGTTAAAATGGGAAAATAGCCGTTGGGAAACTCCGGGATATGGGAAACAGCTTGTCAGCCCTGTATATAGCGAGCAAAAATGGATAGATGCCAGAGACGCTTGCAAGGAAGCATTGGATTTCGCCCTGCGCCAGAATCTCGAACTCTACCAGGAATCCAACTTCGACGAACTGAAAAATGTAGATGCCAGCCAAAAAGACTTTATGAAATATGTATTCCGCATGCGTTATGCTTTGCTATCACGTGCAAATGCCACAGGCAAATGTCAGGAAGTTGTTTGGGGACTTGCCGACCAAAGCAGCATTGTCAATGGTTGTCTTCCTCGCCGAATGTTTAAAAAGACAGATAACACATGGCAGGACGGATGGTCAGGCGTATCTCCTACACTCGAAGCTATCAAACAGTTCTATACCAAAGATGGTTATCCCATTACCGACGAGAGCCGCTTCTATCCTCAGGACGAATGGTACGACATTGCCGGACAAAACATTATAAACAGTGAACCCTCCTACTCGGGAGAGCTTAATGCCAATGAAATCATTAAGTTAAACACCCATCGTGAACCACGTTTCTACGCCTGGATGGCTTTCAGCGGCGGAGAATACGGAACCAAACTTGTAAAAAACGCACCAATCATACTGAAAATGAGAGATTCGGAAGCACAAGGATATAATCCCAGCATCTCAAGCAGAGATTATTGCCGCACAGGTTTCCTTTGCCAAAAATGGGTTCACCCCGGACTTGCATATAGCGAAAACGGCTCGGACAACAACGGTTCGTTAACTGCCCCACGTCCTATTATCCGTATGGCGGAACTATATCTGAACCTGTCAGAGTGTTATGCAGCCTTAGGAGAAGAAGATAATTTCTTAGGAGCAATCAATCCGGTTCGTACCCGCGCAGGTATCAATGCCTTAAAGGCAAGTGATGTGACCAAAGGCAAAGACGACATGACAGAGTGGGTACGCAGGGAACGATTCATCGAGTTCTATGGTGAAGGCATCCGTTTCTACGATATGAGACGCTGGTTGAAAGGCAAGGAAATTATGGGCAAGGGACTTCACGGATTGAATATGGTAGGCTATGTAGGTCCGACTTTTACGCAATTCAACCAGGAGACAGTAATGCCCGAATACACAGAAGTATCATGGGACGACCGTTTGTACTTAATGCCTCTTTATTATGAAGAAGCGGACAAAAGCGAGAACCTGATACAAGCACCAGGATATTAATCTTTAAACGATTTAGATGAAAAGAAAATCAGTTATGAAAAAATATATTTATATGACCGCTTTGGCTTTATCCAGTCTGGGAATATTGTCAATAGCCAGCTGTTCTGACGATGATTTTAAGAACAAACCTCAGACAATCGACATCAACGACATCGCACTCACCCCTATCAACGGCGGATGCGAAGTGGAATGGACCCCTGACCCGGAAGACAATAACTTTGTCTTCCTTCACATAGAATTTACAGACCATGATAACAAACCTCGTTCTTATAATGTCAGCCGTTACGGAAGCGAATTGGTTACTCCATTCGTAAAAGACGAAGACGGAAACCCGGTTCTCAACGAAAATGGAGAATCGGTAAAGATGGTTATCAAAGATTTAGTAAACCAGGAATATGCATTGCATTTCTATGCTTACAATAATGATAATAACCGCATTGATTTGGGAAGCCGTTCCATCACTCCATTGGATTACAAGCAATGTACTCCCGACTCTATTTTTGCAGTAAGTATCTCTGCAAAAGGCGGACGAAAAGTGATACTGGAATGGAAAGAGCCTCAAATCAAAACCAGTTCCACTTCCGACAAGGTGTTTTTCAGATTCAAATTCGGAGAGGATATTGTGGAAACCAAAAACATTGATTTGGGAATACACCATGCAGAATTTATCTTGGAAAATTCCGGTGAATGTACCGTAGAGTACGGTACGGTATCAGCTATCGGAAAAGAATGGGTGAGAAAGTATAACGGCACTCTCAATGTGGTCAAATTCTACACTCAGGAATTGTGGGAAGCCAAGGACAAAGCAGGTTGGACAGCAACTTGCGAATCCGTACAAGAAAGCGAAGGGCCTGTCAGTTCATTGATAGACGGTAATATTAATACCTTCTGGGCATGTAGCTGGAATCCGGCAATCTTCCTCGATAAATACATAATTGACATCACACTACCGGAAGAGCAAGATATGGTAGGAGTAATCCTACAACAAAGACAAAGCAATTCTATGGGTTATTGGCGCTTGGTTCAGCACTTTTCCATTGAAGTGAAAACAGAAGATTCCGAAGAATATACAATGGTCATTCCGGAAGGAACTTTAACGAATGAAGGAGCGACGGATAAGGATAATTTGGGTACTGCTTATCTGGCAAAACAGAACTTCGACCTTGAGCAGATTTACCGGACCAAGCAGATTCGTTTGTGTCTATGGGACCCGCTGAACAGTGAATTTACAGAAAACCCGCAAAACCTTTGTATGGGTGAATTTGGTATCCTTATTAAAGACCCTGCTAAAAACGATGAGTAACCTTGAATATTATAATAAACCAATTAATCAAAACACAATGAAGAAAATTTTATTCACTCTATTATGCTCCCTCTTTCTTTTCACCGCCTGCTCCGATGACGATGAAAGAAGTGAAGCAGCCCCCTATCTCCGAATACCGGAGATAGCCCAATCGCTGCATTACTTGAAAGACGTTCAAAGGGAAAACATAAAAATAGAAACGAACTGTGAAGACTGGACTATCACATCTGATAAAGACTGGTGCGACGCGCACCGTATCAGTAGTAATCCGCAGATGTTCCGTTTGGCATTGGACGAAAACAATGAACTGAACCTGCGTGAAGCCAAACTTACCCTGAAAGCAAGCGGAATTACAGAAACAATCACAGTGAAGCAACTCGGAACTCAACCGGCTATCCTCGTAAGTCCTGAAAAACTGGATAACCTATCCGACACAAAAAATAATTATGAATTGGTAATCACTACGAATGTGTCCAGTTTCAAATGGGATATTCCTGAAGAAGACAAGACTTGGCTTTCAATAAGTGAAGCACCGATGGAAGACCTTACACGCACCATGATAGACAGCAAGTACATACTTACTGTACAAAGTAATATCGAAATGAAAAAGCGTTCTTCTACCATCATATTCACAGGTACAGGAAACGAAGAGGAACATCCTACGGCAGAGCTTCCCATTACTCAAAGGAAACGTTCTACAGACGCGGGAGATGTTGAGGTTGGAGAAGATATAAAAATTAAGCCAGGTAACGCATGGGCAAGTTCGGAACATCCTAGCCAGCCAATCAAGAACTCATACGACGGAGCACTGGGAAATGACGCACCTTACCATACACATTGGTTTGCCCCCATTGAATTCCCCGTAATCCTGGAATTCTATTTTGATGGAACACAAGATATGGACTATATCGTGTATTACGCCAATAACAACAATAAATTCAAGAAAGTGAAAGTGTATTATCTTGATAGCAAAGATATTATTTCTTTCAATCAGGATAGCGAACGTCCTACAACCTCTCCATCAACAGGTAAAAAATGGATAGAAGTAAACAAAGAATATACACTACAAGAAACACAAAGTGCCCAAAAACTTATTCTGCCGGAACGCTTGCAGCAAGTAACGGGTATTAAGATAGCAGTGGAAGAATCATACGGAGCAGGTGCCGCCTGTAATGAAATGGAATTCTATCGCAGCAATGCTTCCCATCTTGATGCACAACTATTGGGAGTTTTCAAAGACATCACCTGTTGCGAGTTGAATGACAATGTTACAGACGATGACATAAACAGCCTGCCCGGATACTTTGCACAACTGGCTTTCCAAATCAAGGAAGGGACTTATACCGACTGGGAAAAGAAATTCCGTATCCAGGATTACAATCCATACAGCGATGTATTCCAAACAGCCGATGCCATGTTAATAAAGAAATATGGTAACCAGGATAACATTACAGGCATACATGTAGAGGCAGGAGACAACATCATTGTATTGGTAGGCAATACACATAATAATGAAATCTCTCTTCAAGTACTTGGAGAAGAAACAGTCAATAGTGATAACGGAGCGTATGTACAAACAGAATCTCCTACCACAGCTCAAACGATTCAACTGACCAAAGGAGTCAATAAGGTCGCAATAGATAAAACAGGTATGCTCTTTATCTTATATACAGCCGATCCTACCAATGCGCAAAACCAACCTATCCGTGTACATATCCCTTATGCAAGCGGAAAGGTCAGTGGATTCTTCGATTTGGAAACGGATAAAACAGACGCTAAATATACAGAACTACTTGATAAGGCAAATTACAAATACTTCGGTGTACGGGGAAAAGAAATCATATTCTACTTCCATACGTCGGAACTAAGGAAAGTAGCACCTAACAATATTGTGGCAGCTATTAACTTATGGGACGATATTGTCGGTTGGGAGCATGAGATAATGGGCTTTAATGGTGACTTACGCAAAAGATATAATAATCATATCTTTGCCATTTCACCCGAAGGCAGCTATATGTGGCAGTCTGAATACAGAGTAGGATTTGTATATACCTATCTCGAAAATATCCTGTTGCCTGAAAACGTAAAAGCAAAAGAAGACAATGCTTGGGGACCTGCGCATGAAATCGGACATATCCATCAAAAAGCGATTAACTGGCCGGGATGTTCCGAATCATCCAACAACTTATTCTCCAATTATGTCATCTACAAGATGGGGAAATATCATTCACGGGGGTATGGACTTTGCCGTGTCGCAAAGACACGATTCGTAGACTATGATCCATGGGTTACATTCGGAGAAGCTACGCATCAAAATGAGGATACGGAAATACATATGCGTATGTACTGGCAATTATTCATCTATTATCATCTATGCAAAGACAATAAAAACTTCTGGCCTGAGGTATTTGCCAAGATGCGTGAAAAATATGCCGGAGTTTATACGGAAAGTAATCCGGGTAAATCACAAATGATGTTTGTAGAAGCCGTATGTGAAACAGCTAAGGAAGACTTAACCGATTTCTTTGACTTTTGGGGATTCTTCACACCAGTAGATGACCTAAAAATCGAACAGTACGGTACATTCACCTACACGGTTACAGAAAGTATGATTAATACAACGAAATCGAGCATTTCCAAGTATAAGAAAGCGGCTCCTATCCAGTATATCGAAGACCGGAAGAAAGCATGGTTCGAATCGGGTCTTAACGAATATCGTGATAAGGAGTCCGGCGATGTCGGTTATTATACGCAGTTCCAAGGAACAAGCGCAACATTCAATAACGATGACATAACCGCTACTATATCAGGAAAAGAAATCACCGTAGCTTCAAATGTAGGAAACAAAGCCGTTGCATTTGAGGTCAGAAAAGGAAACAGTAGTGATGGGGAACTCGTTTATTTCTCCAACGACTTCAAGTTCACTCTTCCCGACAATATTAAAACGAGTGAAGTGAAATTATGGGCTGTTCAAGCAGATGGTGCCCGAAAGAGTATTAAAGTGAATTAGAATACCCGACTAACACAAGACACTATTATATATGAAAAGGACTATTCCATATTTTAAATGGAGTAGTCCTTTGTTTTTAAGCCTCTTTAAAATAATATCAAAATCATTCGATAATCTTTGCATCCTCAATATCGTCATCGTTATGTGACATCGGAGTCTGTGGACGGCGGCGTGCAAACTTAAACCAGTTTATCAACTCGGAAAGCGAATAAACCAAACTACTGATACCGATAATGATAAATGCAGTATTGCGCACACCTGTCGGATTAAACAAAGCAACGATACCTGCAATAAGAATCAAGGCAGGAATCAGATAAAATGCTCCGGGAACAGGCATCCAGCGACGAGCCGCAGACAGAGAAGCAATCTGTTGCACACCACCCATAATCAGAATAAACCCTAATAAGAACATCAGGACATCCGCAAAAAACTCAGGCATCACAATCAACCAAAGTCCGAATAACAAGCTACCGATTCCTTCAATCGGGAAACGTGGAACGACTTCATCTTCCACCCTTTTCCGTCCGAAATAACCAAAAAGACTAATAACACCGGGAATCAAAAAAGCGACTCCCACTGTAATAACAATATAACTGGCAGCCGCATTCGGCCAAATCACCAGGACCAAACCTATCACGAGTGCAAAGAGAATACGAATAAGGGAATAATTAATTGTTTTCATAAATTCTATATTTTTTTCACCTAGTCTGTTTCAATACTTTTGCGAATATAAGTGTTTCTACTGATATATAAAAATAACAAATAAACATTGTAATAAGTTCGTAACAAATTCACTATAGCTATCGCATCTCACAATTGGACGACCAGACTGATGACGATATTTACCTTGCTGTCCGTTTGCTCCATAAAGATGAAACCGGAAAAATAAAAGAGGAAAAATTTAGTAGTTTATCACCTTGTCGCTGTTCGAAGACGTAACATACCAATCTGTATTAATACTCTGATCATGTGCCCAATCCGCAAACTTACCATACGCCTCTGTTATCACAGTTCTTTCTGTCGGATAAGCAAATTTATCGGGGACACAAAGAGCCCATGTATTATTGACAGCCTTGATAACCTCAAGTACATTACTATCTGCCAACTGACCGTTCGCTGTTGCCGAGTTAAATTGGTTCAAATGAACTTCCGTCCTTTTTTCGCCAGTCCCCTGATAGGCTATGAAGAAGTCTAAATTATTTGTCACACTCGGAATGAATACGGCATTTTTAAGTTTAACCGTCATCTCAAGAGTATATACATCTGTAAGAGATGTACTTGCATTTCCAGTATTCAGCATAGGACGTTGTGTGCCTGTATACCCATATACATAATGTGCATCCCCAAACAAAGGTATGACAAGTTCACTGCCATTCGTCTCATATGACGCATTTTCAAATATACGGGAAGCAGACAAGGAACCGGCTCGTTGAGTTGCGCCCGCACCAAAGTCCACCGCTTCCACATTACTCTTATTTATTCCCAGTATTCTTAATCCGGCACCCAATTGCTTCACGGCACCAACTGCCCGAAGGTCAACTGTATATTTTAATTCTTTCACTTCATTACCGGCAGTGGGCAAAGTCACATTCAATACAATATCATTGAAATCATAGTCGCCTGCTTTCGGATAATTATCTTCGAAAGCATAAGAATAAACGGCATTTCTAATCTCTACATCGTCGGGGTTATCATCAGAATCATAACCTTCTCTTATACATCCATTTTTATCCTCATCAGCAGGAAGCAAAAAATCAGCTTTTCCCGGATTGCAATAGGTAGCGGAGTTTTGCAATCCCTTATACACCAGCCAATCAAAAGCAGACCATTCCCATTGTGCCGTACCGTGAGATGTCTGGTCTTTTATTTCGCAAATAATATTATTCGTTATTTTAAAATCGGAATATGGCAATTCTGAAACATTACCTACTATTTCATCAATCTTCAATAAAGCCTTTCCAACAGTAGGGCCCAAAATATATTTGCATAAATCAGCCTTCTCGCAAACCAACATAGACTGTGCTTCCATCTCAATCTTGCCATTACTCCCATTTCTGCTTAGTTCTCCGCAAATAGCCTCAGAAGTATGCCCCATCAGCAGTTCACCAAACTGGAATTTATTTTCGACTTTGATATGACAGCCATTTTTGATAGACGTATTATTGTTCCCCTCTATGTCTTCAGCCCCAATAAAACCATGATTCACCAACACCATGCCATTGGTAGAAGCCATATACTTATCCAATTCAAGTTCTCCATAATTATAGAATTCACCTACACCCCCATTAAAATCTAAAACCGAACAATTAATATTTCCCGCATTGTAGTTCTTGCATCCGGCAGAACCATTTGTTATTCGGATATCTCCATCACCTTTGATACTTCCACCTTTCAACACAGTCATATATGAAGCGGCAGTTAATATTAAGCTTGCATCATCATCTATTTCTATTTTTCCTCCATCTTCTACTATAACCTCTGTGATATTATCAAACTGAACCGAATTGTTAATAACCCACGTGCTATTATTGGGAATAATTACTTTCACTGTCTGAGCTCCCCCACTAGTTCCGCTATTCTTAAATCCTGCTTTAAAAGTATTTCCTTCCCCAATCTTAAACCAACGCTCACTTTGGCCGAAAACAGGAAATTGGTCATAGTTACCACCCCATCCAGCGTCTGCACCAAGATCCCATCCTGGTTGTATAACAGTAGCTTCTGTCATTTTACCAGCAATAAACTCTGCTGTATAAGGAGCTTCCATGGTAGGTATTCCTCCCATTGTCACACCCCGTGACGTAGAACGTGCAGATATATCTTTATCTCCGAAATAAGCTCTTACCTCCCCATTTTGAATCGTTACCGGCTGCACAAGATAATGTCCTTCCTTTATCCACACGTGCAACAAATACTTTATCGAGTGCGGTCGCACAGTCCATCACGACATCTAAAGAGGCGTTTTGATTCACAGTACCTTCCGCCAACAGTTTGGCATTGCTTTCCGGATTTAACGGATTCGCATCAAATATCCGTATCGGATAATCCTCTCCCAAATCACCGTCCACCGCAACGTGCGCAGTCACACTGCGGGCCATAGTCCAATCTCCGTCAGGATCGATATTCTTTACCGGAAAAGTTTCTTCGTAAATCTGTCTCAGTTGGTCTGCGTTAAACAGGTTTTTCTCATTATCCACGCAACTGATAAAAGTGGCAGAGGTTGCCAATAACGAAAAGGTCAACGCTTTTGCAATGTTTTGTTTCATAATCTCTAAATGCTTTAGTTCGTTTTATTTATGCGAAAAATCGATCACCCCTAATATGCTGATAATCTGCCAGCAAAGATAATTGTATTTGTAGACATAAAATAAAAAAAGACCATATTTTTCTGAAGTGCCCCTAAAAGTTAGACAAAAACTTTTAGGGGCACTTCAATTCAATACAGCCTTCATATTTTCTTCTTTAATCAAAAGGGGAAGATTAAAGGTAAAACAAATATCATCACAATCCCCATAACAATCTGCAATGGTAATCCAACCTTTACATAATCCATAAAAGTATATTGTCCGGCAGGCATTACCAATGCATTAGGCGGTGTAGAGAATGGAGAAGCAAAACACATGCTTGCCCCCACCGTCACGGCAAACAGGAATGGAACCGGGCTGACTCCGATTTGTATGGCACTCTGCAAAGCAATCGGCGCAAGCAATACTGCCGTAGCCGTATTACTGATAAACATAGTCATCAACGATGTCGTGAAATAAATACCTGCCATTAATGCCAAAGGCCCATAAGTCCCCAAACCATTGACCAAAGTGTTTGATATATACTCCGAAGCCCCTGTTTTCTCCAAAGCCAAAGACATGGGAAGCATGGCGGCAATCAATACGATACTTTCCCAATTAATCGTTTTATAGGCAGCTTCCACATTCCGGAAACATCCGGTCAAGACCATCAATATGCCCGCTATCATTACGGCAGTAACCGGAGCAACCGGAATAAAGTCGAATACCATCATTGCCACCATCAACACCATGATAGCGGCAGCTACCGGAGCCTTATAATCCAAAGTAACTTTAGCCGCCTCTGCCAAAGGCTGTCCTAAAACGACCCAATCGGAATCTTCCTTGCTGAGACGCGCTATGTTGTTCCACGTACCCTGCACTAAAAGAACATCACCGCTATGAATCCGTTCATTACCCAAATCCTGCAATAAATATTCTTTTTTACGACGAATCCCCAATACATTGACATTAAATAAATCACGGAATCCGGCTTCTTTGATGGTTTGGTTTATCAAATTGGATGCCGGCATTAATACTATTTCCGCAATCCCTATGTCATAGAAATCAAGAGAATTTGTTGAGCTTTTTGTTTCCTCAGTTGCATGGTCGTCCAATATTTCCAATAGATAATCCTCTGCAAACAATTGAATCTTTTCAAAGTCGCCCGTTATATATAGAATATCTTCTGCCTGCAACACAGTGTCCGGTGCCGCAAACTTCTGCGTGATAGTTTTCAGAAAACGATGCTGTGACGCATCCCCACGACGGACTTCTATAATATTAAGCCCATATTTGCGGCGGATATCCAAATCAATAATCGTCTTACCCAAAAGATGTGACTCCCCTATCACCTGCAAACGGAATAAATTACTTGAAAGTCCGTATTCATTGACCAATTGCTTCAGTGATTTACCCGAACGGGAATTGTCATCCTTCTTTCCTTTCTTGGAAAGAAACCATTTACTAAGCGGCATCAACACCAGTGTACCGACAGCTACACAAACAAGACCTACCGGCAGGAACGAGAAGAAAGAAAGCGGTTCGAGCCCGGCTGAAGTCAGTGTGTTTTGTATCACAAGGTTCGGTGGAGTACCGATTAAAGTCATCATACCACCCATACTGCTTGCGAAAGCCAACGGCATCAGCAACCTGCTCGGATTCATTCCGGCACTCATCGCCAGGCTGACCACAATAGGAAGCATCAGCGCCACCGTTCCGGTATTGCTGACAAACGCACCAATGGCAGAAGTCACCAGCATGACCAATAGGAACAGGCGTGTTTCACTCGTTCCCGCAAGTTTAAGGATACGGGAACTTATCATTTTTGCCAGCCCTGTCTGGAAAATAGCCCCGCCTACCACAAACAATCCAATCATCATAATGACTACCGAATTGGAAAAACCGGAAAGAGCTTCATCGGGGGTTAATATCTGAAAAATGAGTAAGGCCACCAACGCACAGAGCGCCACAATATCCGAACGAATCTTACCGTTCACGAAAAAGATAGCCGAAAGAACGAGAATAATAATGGTTATTAACATAAGTGTAATTAAATGATTATTTTATTCTGACTTTATCAAAGACCAATTCAGGCAGACAAAAATAGAAAATATTCCCACTTGATAAAAACAAATTAGATATGTTTTCAGTTCCTAACACCAAACAAGAAACAAACAACACCATAAGTGACTTACTAATAAGCTACATTAAGTTGATTACCGGGCACTCACTATCTTCACCACACTTCAATCAACTTAAAATGAAACAGTTATTATGAATAAAAGCCAGATTTATTGGCTTTCACCATCCTTCCCCCTTTCACTCGTAATGGCTATGACAGCCATATATATACAGCATGTTGGATATATATGGCTAAGACATTGAGTATATATCCCCAATACGCAGGGTATATATACCCTGTACCTCAACTATTAATACCCTACATATCAAACATTAACATCTGACAATTCAACAGTTAATAGCTAACAGGGAATTTGCTTATAGTATATTCTGATTAGCTATAATGAAAGTGAACCCTGCTTATAAACATCTATGAATATAAGACCATTTGCAAGGTAACACAAAAAATAAAAAAGAATCAAAGTGCAGTTTCTAATATCTTACGTGCAACAGTTCCTGTCACAGTTCCGTTCTCCCCATACTCAACACCACGCTCATTGAAACGGCGTTCGATTTCCAGGATAGTCTCCTGCCCTATGTTTTCTTCATGCAGACGGGTAGTCAGTCCCAGTGAGCGGAAGAATTCTTCTGTATTGCAGATTGCTTTATCAATCCGTTCTTCTCTCGTACCGGAAGTGATTCCCCATACTCTTTCACCGTATTGTAGCAGCTTATCACTTTTCTCTTCACGAAGCACTTGCAGAGTAGCAGGAAGAACGATTGCCAAAGTATGGCCATGAGTCAGTCCGTGCAATGCAGTAATCTCGTGACCAATCATATGAGTGGGCCAATCCTCAGATACCCCCATGGCAATAAAGCCATTCAGCGCCATGGTGGCCGAAAGCATGAAGTCAGCCATCAGTTGATAATCGTGCTGGTTCTCACGGATTTTCGGTGCAATTTCTACTAATGTTTGCAAAATACCTTCTGCCCAGCGATCCATGACGCGGCTCTGCCCCGGAGTAGTCATATATTGCTCCATCACATGTACAAAAGTATCCGCCAGTCCGCATGCCACCTGATGAGGCGGTAACGTAAAGGTTACTTCCGGATCGAGAATAGAGAATATCGGGTAATTGGCATAGAAAGGATATTTCTCTTTTGTCTCACGACGGGAAATTACCGCCCCGTTATTCATTTCCGAACCGGTAGCGGGAAGAGTCAATACAGTAGCAAGCGGCACTGTATGGGTGACAGGACGTCCGGCAAGTACCAACTCCCAGGCATCACCGTCGTACAGAATACCTGCGGAAATCAGTTTTGTGCCGTCAATCACAGAACCGCCGCCAACGGCCAATAAATAATCTACTTTCTCTTCTTTACCCAAAGCAATCGCCTTACGGAGAGTTTCGATAGCAGGATTGGGCTCAATCCCCCAAAACTCTATGGTAAAATGATTCTTCAGCGCTTCCTTTACTTGATCATACACACCGTTTTTCTTCACGCTTCCACCGCCAAAAGTAATCATAATACGTTTGTCGGACGGAATCTCTTTAGCCAGCCGGGCAATCATCCCGTGACCCAATATCAGTTTCACGGGATTTTGAAAGATAAAATTTTCCATATCTTGTCTCTTGTTATTATTTCGGTTATAATTCACTATCCATACAAAGATACTCAAATTATCCGAAACCTTTCAGAATCAGGCAACAAATTGTTGCGCAATGGAAGGAACCATAGCCGACAGCCAAGGTTGCATATCTTCTGCCACCAATAACCAATAAAGCAATAATATAATGAAAATGGCAATAGCGATGCCTACTAAGACTTTTCTCTGTTTCATACTTATTTTTGTTTAAAAATTCAATATTTATAAGAACAGTTCAGCTCCGAAATTGTTCTATAATCAGAAAAATGAAGGCAAAAAAGAAAAAAAGTAATATTTTGTTTGCAGTTTCAAACAAAGTGTCTATATTTGCCCCATAAAATAACAAAAGACAATGAGAACTATATTAGTAAATACATATTGGTGGTGGCGCCCGTTACAACTCCGACAGTCGTAAGGGAGCAGTGCTCGTATGTATATACCTCATTAAAGATATAACAGATTTGAAAGAGCCCTGTCGCAGCTTGCGACAGGGCTCTTTTTATTTACCCGTTTTTGAACAAGAATCAAATAATAACATAAAAAAGATAGGATTATGAAAAGTTTTCTAGTTGACCAGGATGGCTATTACGGAGAATTCGGTGGAGCTTACGTGCCGGAGATTCTCCACAAATGTGTAGAGGAACTAAAGAATAAGTACCTCGAAGTAATTGAAAGTGAAGACTTCAAGAAAGAGTTCGACCAATTGCTACGTGACTACGTAGGACGCCCTTCCCCACTCTATCCGGCAAAGCGCCTTTCAGAAAAGTACGGTTGCAAATTGTATCTGAAACGGGAAGACTTGAACCATACGGGTGCCCACAAAATCAACAACACCATCGGACAAATCCTGCTGGCGCGCCGCATGGGAAAGAAACGTATCATTGCCGAAACGGGTGCCGGACAACATGGCGTGGCAACCGCTACCGTATGCGCACTGATGGATATGGAATGTATCGTTTATATGGGAAAGACGGATGTAGAACGCCAGCGTGTCAACGTAGAGAAAATGAAAATGCTGGGAGCTACGGTAATCCCTGTTACTTCGGGAAACATGACCCTGAAAGATGCCACTAACGAAGCGATCCGTGACTGGTGCTGTCATCCTGCCGATACTTATTATATCATCGGTTCCACCGTAGGCCCTCATCCTTATCCCGATATGGTGGCACGCCTGCAATCTGTTATCAGCGAAGAAATCAAGAAACAGCTCATGGAGAAAGAAGGACGCGATTATCCCGATTATCTGATAGCCTGCGTAGGCGGCGGAAGCAATGCTGCCGGAACTATCTACCACTATATCAATGACGAACGGGTAGGCATTATCCTGGCGGAAGCCGGTGGTAAAGGTATAGAGACAGGAATGACCGCCGCTACCATCCAACTTGGAAAAATGGGAATCATCCACGGAGCACGTACATACGTCATTCAGAACGAAGACGGACAGATTGAAGAGCCATACTCTATTTCTGCCGGACTGGATTATCCGGGAATCGGTCCAATTCATGCCAACCTTGCCGCACAAAGACGTGCCAACGTATTGGCCATTAATGACGATGAAGCCATAGAAGCTGCTTACGAACTGACGAAACTGGAAGGAATCATCCCCGCACTGGAATCGGCACATGCACTAGGCGCTTTAAAGAAACTGAAGTTTAAACCGGAAGATGTGGTTGTACTGACGGTTTCGGGACGAGGTGACAAAGACATCGAGACTTACCTAGCGTTTAACGATTAGCGACAACTGATTAATAGACAGACCATCAAAATTCAAGATTAATAAAAATGAAAACATTTAATTATACTACCCATTGCAAACAGGTGCTCGGAGATATGCATACTCCTGTCAGCATCTACCTGAAAGTGCGCGATATGTATCCGCAGTCTGCATTAATGGAAAGTTCCGATTTTCATGCCGGAGAGAACTCTTTATCATTTATTGCTCTTTGCCCGCTGGCAAACATCGGCGTAAACAACGGCATCGTAACAGCCAATTATCCGGACGGCAGCCGTACCGAAGAGCCGTTAACTAAAACATTCACTGTAGAAAAAGCCATGAATCGTTTTATCAGCCAGTTCCAAGTGACCGGAGAAAATAAAAATGTATGTGGACTTTACGGATATACCACTTTCAACGCAGTAAAGTATTTCGAGCACATCCCGGTGAAAGAAAGTCATGATGAAGAGAACGACGCAGCAGATTTACTATACATATTATATAAGTATGTCATTGTCTTCAACCACTTCAAGAATGAATTGACACTAGTAGAAATGGCATCCGAAGGAGAAGAAAGCGGTCTGCCGGAACTGGAAGCCGCCATCGAAAACAGAAATTATGCTTCTTACAATTTCTCAGTGACAGGCCCCGTCACCAGCCCTATCACGGACGAAGAGCACAAAGCAAATGTCCGCAAAGGAATTGCGCATTGTATGCGCGGCGATGTTTTCCAAATCGTAATCTCCAGAAGATTCATCCAACCTTATGCCGGGGACGATTTCAAAGTTTATCGGGCACTGCGCAGCATTAATCCTTCCCCTTATCTTTTCTATTTCGACTTCGGCGGCTTCCGTATCTTCGGCTCTTCACCGGAGACACACTGTAAAATTGAAAATGGGCGTGCATATATCGACCCGATTGCAGGCACCACCCGGCGTACCGGCAATGTTGTCCAAGACCGTGAACAGACTGAAGCGTTGCTTGCCGATCCCAAAGAAAATGCCGAACATGTGATGCTGGTAGACCTCGCAAGAAATGATCTTTCACGCAATTGCCATGATGTACGGGTACTTTTCTACAAAGAACCGCAATATTACAGTCATGTCATCCACTTGGTAAGCCGTGTCAGTGGTGTGCTGAATGAAGGGGCGGATAAAATAAAAACATTTATCGACACTTTCCCGGCCGGTACACTTAGCGG
>OJJH01000215.1_pt1 | contig 25250 bp, 23 predicted proteins | sample 1596251 | NCBI WGS metagenome assembly OJJH01 (sample SAMEA4350153, study PRJEB24818) | metagenome | biome: human; feature: gut; material: faeces | place: Denmark | collected 2013-09
TTATTATGTTAATAGAATATTAGAGAGTGAAAAGTCGTTATTCGATGATGAAGTACAGATTTATATTTTTGAACTTATAATGAAAGATGCTCCTTATGAGAAATTATACTATCGTTATAGGAAGGGAAATCCTCTTTCATTTATTAATGTTAGCTATTTTGAGAAACTGAAAGAAAGATATATTGGGAAATCATTGTATGTTTTTCAAACTTATTCAACTTTTAGGAATTTAAAAACAGATGAAAAAGTTGTTGTTCCTAAAGGTACTAAATTTGTTTGTAAGGATATTGCTATCAGAGAAGATTGGCTTCCGTTTATTGTATTGCTAGAACATCCTGTTTATAAAGAATTGTATGAAGTTGTAAATGATAAGGAAATTGATGATATCTATGGTCTTGAGACTGAACAACAGTATCAGACTCGACTTAAAAAAGAAGCTGTACTTGTTCGTAAGTATGGGCGAACTAATGCAGATTTGATTATTAAAAATCAGATACGCATAGGGTGGACTAAAGCTATGTGTCTTGAGGCTTGGGGAGAACCGGAATCAGTTAATGTAACTAAGGGTAGCTATGGTAATCATGAACAATGGGTATATCATCAAGGTAGCAGCTATTTATATTTCGAAAATGGGATTTTGAGAACGATTCAAGATTATTAGAATATGGTTTCTTATATTTAGATAAGAAAGAAGTAAATATCTATCGCAGAGATTAACAGGTGGGGTATTGCCGCCAGAACGCCCTTAAAAAAGAATTGGTAACACTATTGCTAAAAAGCAGATTATTTGTTTCATGGCTGAGGGTTTGTTTACCTTTGTTTAATAACAACAAAACAATTTATTAACTAAAAAATAACCAATATGAAAAACTATTTATTTTTGGCGATAGCTGTTATCGCAATTGCTTTTTCCTCTTGTAAGAATGATGATGACAAAGATGCATTGTCTGGCACAACTTGGGTATGTAATGAGGACGTTTCGGGTTTCGACGAATGCTCTCGTACTATACAATTTCATACGAATGGAGAATGCTCGGTGGAATTGGTAGAAAAACTGCATGGAGAAGATGAAAGTCGTTTTACGGCTAATGGAAAATATGAGTATGCTGCTCCATCTGTTTCAATAACTTGGTTCGATGGATATAAAGAGAATGGAACAATTGAAGGTACTAAAATGACTTTAGTTGATGAAGATGGATATTCTGAGATTTTTGTAAAGCAGTAAACCTATCAGTAATGAATAGCAAGTGTGAGTTTTTTATAGCAAAACTGGTATTGTTCATGCTATTGTTTGTTTTTAATAATGTAGCAATAGCACAAATATCGAAGATAAAAACGATTCAGGAAGAGACTCCTGAACAAGAAGTTGTTGCTCCTTATGATAGTTTAAAGAATATTTGTTGGGAGAACTTTCGTAGTCAGGTGGGACAGACTTTGTATTTGAATGATGATGCTGATTATAAAAAAACAGGGGTGTATTTAGGTATTACTACAATGCCTAAGTTTGAGTATTTTGCATTAGTACTTAAGAATAAGAATATGAGGTATTTGCCTGACTCTATAGTGTATAAGTTTACGGTGGGAGAAGGGCAATGTGGCTCAGCTTATGAATCTGTTGTAGGTAAATACTATTATGTGAACCGTCTGATTGAAGATCCAAAGAATAGTCCTAAGAAATCCGGTTTAAATTATTCTTATGAACTTATCATGAAAGATGCTCCTTATGATACTGTATATTATGATTTTAGTTCTTTAGTTAAGTTTTTCGAAACTTTTATTAATACTGGATATATCGAAAAACTGAAACAGAAATATGTTGGTAAGGACCTAATCATTAATAAAGATGATGCCAGTTTGCCCAAAATTGGTACAGGGAAATATGAGGATATTCCTAAGGGGACGCATCTAAAGTGTACAGACATAAGTATTGAGGATGGGAATCGGTATTACATTTTGCTGTTATTACATCACGATAAGTATGGTGACTTTTATGTAAATCTTACTCTTGAAATAGGATTAGAAGAATTGGATACTCCTGAAATGTATAAAGTTCGCTTACAAAAGGAAGCAACTTTGGCTCGAAAATATGGTAAGGTTAATGCAGATCTCATAATAAGGAATCAAGTACGTACCGGATGGAGCAAGGCTATGTGTCGTGAATCTTGGGGTGCTCCAAAATCAGTAAATGTAATGTCTGGTGCGGATGGAACAACAGAACAATGGGTATACTCCTCAAGTTGTTATTTATACTTTAAGAATGGAGTTCTGACTACTATTCAATACTAGTTGATAAATTATTCTTTATTGATAATAAGTCTGTAACGCTTACATATATATATGTAGGCGTTACAGACTTATTTGTGTTATAGGTTTTCCTATGGTATGTTTGTGTTGCTTTAATTGAATAAATGATGTAATATTAAACAATATCAAGTACATGGGAACAATCGATTTAGAAAACATTATGAATAGTAATACCTTGCAAAATATACAAGGCACTACTGATAAAGTTAATGATTTGAGTTCATCAGTCATTAACCTGAATGAAGAGATCCAAAAATTAGAGAACAGTTTGCTTTCAATGCAGAAAGTTTTTGAGCGGGCAATGAGTGCAAAAATAGACCAAACGGAAAATCTAGCAATGATAATTGTACTACGTTCTGAAATTGGAAATTTGAAAAGTGAGTTGGCAGGCTTGACTGCTCAATTGGCGGCAGTAAAGAGTAATGCAGATATTTCGTCTTCAGTATCTCCTGATGATGGTAAACTCTCAAATTTGAAAGCGGTAAGAGAGGATTTGAAATTGATGAGTTCTGGAATGAATGTAGCTATTAATACGGCATCTCTGTTGGGGATAGAGCAGTCTCGACTGACGCAAATTCAAACTAAGCTACAAACAATGATTTCAATTACCAATTCTTTACAGCAGATAGCAAATGTCTTGAATGGCGCAGGAGTCGCTAATACTCTTCTTTTGTCACGAGCAAAACAGGTACTTACTGCGGCAAATATGGCACTTGCCACTTCTTTGGGCATTTCGACAGTTGCTGCACAAGCATTGATGGCTACATTAACTTTAGGACTTTCTGTTGTCATTACGGGGTTAGTTCTGCTATGGGATAATTACACGACTTCGCAAGCCGAAGCTGCTAAGGCAAATGAAGCATTCAGAAGTAAAGTCGCAGATATGTCTGCTTCTACAGTTGCGAATTTCCATAAAATGAGTGGTGAATATGAAGCTCTGGGAGAATCTCTGGAAGATAAACAAAAATATATTGATGAGAATCAAGAGGCTTTCAAACAATTGGGGGTATCTATAACGAGTGTAGCTGATGCCGAAAATCTTTTTAATAGTCAAAAAGATGCTTTTATAGAAAGTATTGAATTGAGAGCTAAAGCGGTAGCAGCTATGGAATTGGCTTCGGAAAAGTATAAAGCATCTATGATTGCAATGATGGAGGCTGAAAGTATGCCTGATAAGAAGACTGTATTTGTTTCACAAGGAATGTTTGGACCGGCTATGTCTTATGAGGTAGACAATTCTGATAAAAGTAAAGCTATAGAAAAAGCTAAAGCACAAGAAGGAGAGGGCACGAAGTATATAACCCAAAGTCTCGCTTTTTCTAATCAAAGTGCGGAAACACTGAAACTTTAATCAATATCCTACAATGAAAGTAAACTTTAAAAATATTCAAGTAAAAGATATCGAAGGAAATAACAGTACTGTCGATATTGCGAAAATGTTAGGTAACGCGATTTATCAGAAAACGGTTGATTTGGGTGAATTAGAGCTTGCTCGGGAAATTTATAAAAATGGGGAAGTTGAATTAACACAAGAGCAAGTGGAATGTATTAAGAGTTATGTGAAGACAGGCTTTGTTGCATTTGTCCAAGAAGCCGTTATAGCTATGTTGGAATAGCTGGTAATGTTTGTTATTGGGGGGCTGGCAGATTATGTCAGCCTTTTCTTTTATTTGATGACTATCATTATTGTGTTATGTAAGTCTTTTTGTTGTAGAGAAATTATTGATTTTCCATAATAGATTAAACTTGTTTTATTATATTTGCAGTACATGATTTCTAAACAATAATTAAATTATTTATTCTTATGAAAAAAGTTTTGTTATTTTTCGCTTTAGTGGCGATGAGTGTAGTGAGTGTCAACGCGCAAGATAACCTGAAATGGGGTGTGATGGCAGGTATGAATGTCAGCAAATACACTATTACCGGTTTTGACAACAGGATAGGTTTTCATGCAGGTGTAAAAGCTGAATTGGGGTTGTCTCAGGAAGCGAGCGGGGCATATATGGATTTTGCAGCGTTACTGATATTAAAAGGTGCGAAGATTGATGGTGGTTCAATTGCAAGTATTAAATTTAATCCGTATTATTTGGAAGTTCCGGTACATGTTGGTTATAAATATGCAGTAAATGATGACTTTGCATTATTTGGTAGTGTGGGCCCCTACATTGCTGTCGGCTTGTTTGGAAAGGCAAAAGCAAAAGTGGACGGTAATATTGCCGATTTAGGAGAGTTGGGTACTAACTCTGCATCCGAAAATATATTTGGCGATGATGGGTTAAAGCGATTCGATTTCGGTCTTGGCTTGAAAGCAGGTGTTGAGTTCAGTAAGAAGTATCAAGTTGCTATAAGTTATGACTTCGGTTTGGTTGAAGTAGCAAAAGATTTGGGAATGAAGAACAGAAATCTGATGTTGTCATTGGGCTATATGTTCTAAAAATAGATAGTAGATATTCTTTTTGCAACTTTGTTGCACGAATCATTCACTACCTTTGCAGCAACTAAAAGATGAAAGATATGGGACATTGTAGTTGCTGTGCACATGGATGTGCATCTGAAAAGGAAGTTGAAGTTAAGAATTCTATATTTCAAGAATACTGGAAAGCAGGGCTTTCATTTATACTGCTGATAAGTGGTATTATAATGAATGCCCTGGATTTCGCTTTTTTTCATAAAGAATATGTTGCTTTAGCCTGGTATATCGTGGCTTATCTCCCGGTTGGGCTTCCTGTAATGAAAGAGGCATGGGAGGGCATGAAAGAAAAGGACTATTTCAGTGAGTTTACACTAATGGTTGTTGCCACAATTGGGGCTTTCTATATTGGCGAATACCCGGAGGGCGTAGCCGTGATGCTGTTTTATACCATCGGCGAACTATTTCAAGACAAGGCGGTTGATAAAGCGAAACGTAATATTGGGGCTTTGCTGGATGTAAGACCGGAGAAGGCTTTGGTACTGAGAGATAACAGTCTGATTACAGAAAGCCCGAAGAATGTAAAAGTCGGCGAGATTATAGAGATAAAATCGGGCGAGAGAGTTCCTTTGGACGGAGTGATGCTCAACGAAGTGGCTGCATTTAATACGGCGGCATTGACAGGTGAAAGTGTCCCCCGTAATATTCGCAAAGGCGAAGAAGTGCTTGCCGGAATGATTGTGACGGATAAAGTGATTCGGATCAGGGTGACAAGACCATTCGATAAGAGTGCACTCGCCCGGATATTGGAACTTGTCCAGAATGCTTCGGAACGAAAAGCTCCGGCAGAATTGTTTATCCGTAAATTTGCACGTATCTATACACCTATTGTCATAGGACTGGCGATATTGATAGTTATCCTTCCGTTTGTTTATTCATTCATTGATACTCAGTTTGCATTTGTGTTTAATGACTGGCTGTACAGGGCTTTAGTCTTTCTGGTGATTTCGTGCCCTTGTGCTTTGGTAGTAAGTATCCCGTTGGGATATTTTGGAGGTATCGGAGCAGCTTCCCGATTGGGAATCTTATTCAAAGGCGGCAATTATCTGGATGCAATCACTAAAATCAATACGGTTGTATTCGATAAGACAGGAACTCTGACTAAAGGAACTTTTGAGGTACAGGAGTGTAAATCCGCATCCGGTATTTCAGAAAAGGAATTGATTAAGCTGGTTGCTTCGGTAGAGAGCGACAGTACTCATCCGATTGCTAAAGCCATAGTGAACCATGCAAAGCTGCAAAATGTAGAACTGCTGCCTGTCACCGATACTAAAGAATTTGCCGGCTTCGGTTTGGAAGCGATGATTGACGGGACTCCGGTACTGGTCGGAAACTGTCGTTTGTTATCCAAATTCAATATTGAATATCCGGCGGAATTATTGCAGGTGACTGATACGATTGTGGTCTGCGCCATCGGAACAGATTATGCCGGTTATTTGTTATTAGCGGATACATTGAAAGAGGATGCAAAGAAAGCTATTGATGACTTAAAAGCATTGCATATTAAAAACATTCAGATATTATCCGGTGATAAACAAAGTATTGTTACTAACTTTGCGGAAAAGCTGGGCATAACCGATGCTTATGGAGATTTGTTGCCGGAAGGTAAAGTGCGGCATCTGGAAGAACTGCGGCAGGACAGGACGAATCAGATTGCATTCGTCGGTGACGGAATGAATGATGCACCGGTACTTGCACTGAGCCATGTCGGCATTGCCATGGGAGGATTGGGCAGCGATGCGGCAATCGAAACTGCAGATGTCGTGATACAGACTGACCAGCCTTCTAAAGTGGCCGAAGCCATCAAGGTAGGAAAACTGACGCGCAGGATTATCTGGCAGAATGTCTCGCTGGCATTCGGAGTAAAACTGCTCGTACTGATATTGGGGGCCGGTGGAATCGCTACCCTTTGGGAAGCAGTTTTTGCAGATGTAGGTGTTGCGCTGCTTGCCATTATGAATGCTGTACGAATACAGAAAATGATAAAATAAGAGATTATGGAAGAGAATATTTATTTGGATAAGTTGGCGCGAAGGGACATCAAGCCAACGGCAATAAGGCTTCTCATACTAAAGAATATGATGGAAGTTGAACGTGCAGTTTCACTGCTCGATTTGGAGACTTTGCTGGATACGGTTGATAAGTCGACTATATCCCGGACAATAGCCCTCTTCCTGTCTCATCATCTGATACATAGCATAGACGATGGAAGCGGTTCGTTGAAATACGCCGTTTGCGATAATTCCTGTAATTGTGTGGTGCAGGACTTGCATTCACATTTCTATTGTGAGAAATGCCACAAGACATTTTGCCTGGAAGGTACGCATATTCCTGTCATTGATTTGCCGAAAGGGTTTGCTTTGCATAGCATTAACTATGTGTTGAAGGGCATTTGCCCGGAATGTTCTTCTCGTTCAGAACTAAACTCTTAGGATAAAAAATAAGCCGGAACTCCGATAAAGAATATCGTCGAGTTCCGGCTTTCTACTAATATTGTATGTTTACTTGATGTTAGGATTCAGCGTATGCCAGTCCTTGATAGCGGGGATAATTCCCATTTCGATCACTTCGTCACGAAGTTTGCACAGATGTTCGTAGCTCTTTTCCAGTTCTTCCTGTTCGGCAGGAGTTCCGGCTACTTCTTTATAAGTAACTCCGTCTTTAGTAATTGACGTTTCCATTGCCATCATGATATGGTCGAATTTACCGTTGGAAACATAAGTTCCTGCAGGCCAGCGGAAAGGTTGTCCGCCCATAGCGGCAGCGATCATTTCAATAGAAAGATAAGCCGGGCTTTGGAAAGAAGAACGTCCGCGAAGGTCGATGATGTGCTTTCCACCCTGGATGACACGTACTTTCAGAGCTTCCCATTCGGTTAGCGGGAGACGGGTAGTACCGATGAAATCAGTCAGTGGTTCTCCTTTTACTTTGGTTGTAGAAGCGAATACAGCCATTTGTTCGCCATGTCCGCCGTAGGTACGGCAGTTCTGAATGTCGGAAGCGGGGATATGGAAATATCTCACTAATTCGTTTTGCAGACGGGTGCTGTCCAGTGCAGCCAATGTAGAAACTTGTGAAGGTTTCAAACCTGAATATAATAAGGTTATCAGACCGGTGATGTCCGCCGGATTAAAGATGACAACGATATGTTTTACATTCGGGCAATATTGACGGACATCCTTACCGAACTGAGCGGCAATTTCTGCATTTCCTTTCAGCAAATCTTCGCGCGTCATACCTGCTTTGCGGGCTGCTCCACCGGAAGATACGATGTATGATGCTCCGGTCAATGCTTCCTTGATGTCGGAAGTATAAGTAAGGTTGACGCCTTCAAAGCCGCAGTGATACAGTTCTTCGGCTACTCCTTCCAAAGCAGGGGCGAATGGGTCATACAGACAAATATTCGGAGTGAGTTTCATCATCATGGCAGTTTGTGCCATATTGGAGCCGATCATTCCGGCAGCTCCTACAATCGTAAGTTTCTCGTTGGTTAAGAATTCCATAAAGCTTAATATATTTAAAGGTGAATAATTTTATCTTTCTTTTTGCCGCTACAAAGATAACATTTTACAGCCTTGATTGTTCATAGCAAATAGTTTTATCCGATAACGAAAAGTTATAGTAACTTGATAGAGAGTTCTGTTGAAAATAGACTATCTTTGTATTTAATAAGAGTAATAAAACAGAGTAGATTAAAAATATGAACATTGAATTAGGAAAATATAATCAGCTTGAAGTTGTGAAGGAAGTGGACTTCGGGGTATATCTTGACGGTGGCGAAGATGGTGAGATTCTGTTGCCAACCCGCTATGTGCCCGAAGATTGTAAGATAGGGGATATTCTGAACGTGTTTCTTTATTTGGATATGGATGAGAGGCTGATTGCAACGACGCTGACTCCGTTCGTGCAGGTCGGTCAGTTTGCCTGTCTTGAGGTGTCCTGGGTGAATCAATACGGGGCTTTTCTGAATTGGGGACTGATGAAGGATTTGTTTGTCCCGTTCAGAGAACAGAAGATGAAGATGCAGGTGGGACGTAAGTACGTGGTTCATGCGCATTTGGATGAAGAAAGTTACCGTATTGTGGCTTCGGCAAAGGTGGAACGTTATCTGTCGAAAGAGCAACCGGAGTATGCTTCGGGTGATGAGGTGGATATCCTTATCTGGCAGAAAACGGATCTGGGCTTTAAAGCTATTATAGATAATAAGTATAGCGGCTTGCTGTATGAGAATGAAATATTCACTTCGCTGGAGACAGGGATGGAGATGAAAGCTTTTGTGAAACAAGTGCGTGAAGATGGCAAGGTGGACTTGATTCTTCAGAAACCGGGTTTTGAGAAGATTGATGATTTTGCGAAAACATTGCTGGACTATATCAAGGAACAGGGGGGACGAATCAATCTGAACGATAAAAGTCCTGCCGAAGATATTTATGATACGTTTGGTGTGAGCAAGAAAACTTTCAAGAAAGGGGTGGGCGATTTGTACAAGAAACGTCTGGTTGTCTTGCATGAGGACGGCATTACTCTGGCGGAATCCTAAACACAATAGGGAAATCCCTACATATGAATAGAGAGAATCATTGGGGTGGGGAGTTTCCTCACCCTATTTTTGTGGTATCAGATTAGAGATATTAATAATAAAAAACTAAATAAGCTATGCGTAGGATAATAATAACTTTCTGTATTCTGTTCGCTGCTCTTTCCTTAAAGGCACAATCCCTTAGCGGAATCCGCATTGACGGTGGAAATACCCCGATTCTTGTTTACTTTGGCGGCAATCAGATGTGTCTGCCGACCACTACTTGCTTCGTTGCCAACCTTAGATCAGGATATTATACCGTTGAAGTGTATGCTACCCGCTTTACCCGTCCGGGAGAACGAGTATGGAAAGGGGAGAGGTTGTATAATGAACGTATTTATTTTGATGGAAACGGTGTAAAAGAGATAATGGTGGATGACCGCAACGGGATTCGCCCGGACAACAGACCCGGACGTCCCGGACAGGGAGGACATCGCCCGGATTATGGTCATTATGACAGGGTGATGGACAACCGGCTTTTCCAGACGTTTCTCAATAATGTGAAGAAAGAGCCTTTCAAGGATGACCGCATAGCATTGATAAATACAGCTTTGGCAAGTTCGGATTTCACTTCCGGACAATGTCTCCAACTGACGAAACTTTATACTTTTGATGATGACCGGATGGAGATAATGAAGATGATGTATCCCCGGATTGTTGATAAAGAGGCCTTCTTCACAGTAATTTCTACGCTGACATTCTCTTCGAATAAGGATAAGATGAATGAGTTTGTGCGGAACTACGGAAGACGCTGATATTTGCTAACTAGTTAAAACTATATCGTTATGAAAAAGATATACGCTGTTTTGTTTTTGTCGCTGATTCTTTTGTGCAGTGCTTGCTTCACGTCCAGTAATATGTCCGGTAAAATGTTGATGAGCATTCAGCAGGGAATGACACCGCTCGAGGTTCGTAATGTGTTTGGGTCAGAACCCGACTTTCGCCGTTTCGACGGAAATTCGGAAGAATGGGAGTATCGCCGTTATTCAACAAGTGCCAATGCCGGCTGGTCTATTGTGCTGATTCAGTTCACAGACGGACGGGTATCGGGAATGGATTCTTTTAAAGACAGAAGCATGGATATGAATGCTACTACGGTAGTGACCCCTTCGCCAACGGCTGTTACTACTGTCGGAGCTTTTCCGAACCGTTATCCGGTGGAAGAGATTCGCGTAATGTCCGACTCGGAGTTTGAAAAGTTCCATGACAAGTTGAAGTTTACAATAATGGGTGATGAACAGAAAAAAATGATTGAGAGGATGTTGCAAAAGCATGATGTCACTTCTGCTCAATGTGTGGAAATGGTGAAGGAGATTTCTTATACTCCCGACCAGGTGGAGATGATGAAGAAGATGTATCCGTATGTAAGGGACAGACAGAATTTTAACAAGGTGATTAATATCTTATTCTCTGATACCTATAAAGATGAAGTGCGTAAGTTTATCAAGGAGTATCATCAGAATAATAAATGATAGGAGATTGAATTATGAAACGAATACTGTTTTTACTCTTTGCTGTCGGTCTGAGTGCCAGTATGACCGTGATGGCTGGAATGAGCACCGGCAAAGTGCGTAAGGAGACACGTTTCCTTACAGATAAGATGGCATATGAATTGAGTCTGAGTACTCAGCAATATAATGACGCGTATGAGATTAATTACGACTTTATTTATTCTGTCCGTAATATAATGGATTATGTGGCACGTGGCTATGAATGGGCGTTAGACGATTATTATGAAGCATTGGATATTCGTAATGATGACCTTCGCTGGGTATTGAGTGATGTGCAATACCGCCGGTTTATGGGAGCCGATTATTTCTATCGGCCGATATACGTAACCGGAGGAAGATGGAGTTTCCGCGTTTATGTCAATTATCCGAACCGTAACTTGTTCTACTTCGGTGTACCATCTCATTATCGTACATATTGTGGAGCGCATTACCGCCCGTATATTCATCATACGAGTTATTATAGGGGCAGGTATACTAATTTCCACCATTATTCTACTCCGCATCGGGTGAGGGATCAAAGAGTATATCACTCTTATCGCCGTTCGGATTTTGGCTCGGTTCATTTCCGTCCGAATTCTTCTACCCGTCCGCATAATGCGCCGACTCGTCCGGGAGTGGCTGTACGTCCGGGAAATTCTACCAGACCGTCCAACCCGTCCGGAAATAGAAGACCGAACAAGGACGTTGTGCCTGATAGAAACAACAACAGAGGGGAAGGTAGTTCCAATCGTCGTCCGGAAACGAACTCCGGCTCATCAAATTCCGGTCGTAGACCGGCAAGTGGTAACTCGGCTACTTCCGGTTCTAATCGTGAAAGCGGACGTACAAACAGCAGTTCGACTGTCAGTTCAAGCAGGCGAAGTGAAAGTAGCTCCTCTGGCAGAAATAACAGTTCCGAAAGAAACAACAGATCTTCCAGCCGGAGAAACAATAGCAGTTCAAACCGCAGCAGTTCCGGTTCTAGCCGGGACAGTAACGCTGGCTCTACCCGAAGCAGCAGTTCCAGCCGAAGCAACAGTTCTACTCGAAACAGCAGTTCCAGCCGGAGTAATGTTTCCAGCGGACAAACAGAAAGACGTTCTTCTTCAGGAAGTACGAGAAGTAATAGCAGTAGCTCTTCCCGTTCGTCCGAAAGAAGTAATGGTTCAAGAAGATAACCTATTCCTTTATTATTAATATCATTATCATTACTCCTCAGCGGTAGGAGAACTAGACTCCGGTTTCTCGCCGGCTAGACTATTCCGGGCGTTGCCCGTAACTTGGGTATCGGGGCGGATACAATCCGCCCCGATTTCACGCTCTATTATTTATCCCGCTTTTATTTTAACGAGCTTTTATTTTACGAGTGATAAGTAGTCTCCATAACCCTCTTCTTTCATCTTCTCTTTCGGAATAAAACGAAGTGAGGCACTGTTGATGCAATAACGGAGTCCGCCTTTTTCTTTCGGCCCGTCAGTGAATACATGTCCCAAATGGGCATCACCGCTTTTGCTGCGAACTTCTGTACGAACCATTCCATACGTAGTATCTTTCTTCTCTGCAATCAGCTCTTTCTGAATAGGTTTGGAGAAACTAGGCCATCCACAACCGGAATCGAATTTATCGGTAGAAACAAACAAGGGTTCTCCGGTAGTGACATCTACATAAATGCCGGGGCGATGTTCATCCCAATACTCATTCCGGAAAGCCGGCTCCGTTGCGTTCTTCTGTGTCACTGCATACTGTTCTGCCGATAATTTTTTCCGTAGAGTCGCATCATCCGGTTTTTGATAACTTTTTGTTTGGGGAGCATTGGCTTTCCGTGCCATTTCAAATAAAGCAGGATTGATATGGCAATACCCGTTCGGATTCTTATCCAAGTAATCCTGATGATAGTTTTCTGCCGGATAGAAATTGGCTAACGGCTTAACTTCTATTGCAATGGGAGTTTTATATTGGTTCGCCAAAGTCTGAATAGCCTGATTGATAACAGGAACATCATCCTTATTTGTATAGTAAATCCCTGTCCTATATTGCGTACCACGATCATTCCCTTGTTGGTTAAGGCTGGTAGGATCTATCGTTTTAAAGTAGAGCTCAAGAAGTAAACTTAAATCTATAGTTTTAGGGTCATAGACCACTTTCACTGTTTCGGCTGCATTCGTTTCTCCCGAACATACCTGTTGGTATGTCGGATTAGTGATAATACTATTGGCATATCCTACCTGAGTGCTTTCTACCCCTCTGATTTGTTTCAGGAAATGTTCTGTTCCCCAGAAGCATCCTCCTGCGAGATAAATTTCTGCTGCGATAATAAAATGTTTCATATCCGTTGGTTCTTTTTATAGTAACGGATGAACCGACGGATATGTTTTAAGAGTTGTGCAGGATTTAGAATGAATAGGTAGTAAACTTTCTATTTCTCTGTTCTTACATGAATAATAAGCGCTTTTTCAGCAGTTCAATGATTTGTGTCCGTAATTTTCCGGGTTGGATCGGTTTGGAAGTATATCCGTCAAAGCCACCATTCAGAATGCGTTGTTCATCTTCTGCGTAAGCGAAGGCGGTAATTGCTATAACAGGAGTTTCGGGAGACAACTCATGTATCTTTTTTGTTGCTTCGTATCCGTTCATTTTAGGCATATTGATATCCATCAGTACAATATGCGGATTATGCTCTTTAAACAGTTGTACGGCTTCCTCGCCATCCCATGCGTGGATTAATGTATATTCTTTTTTGAGTACGGATTCAAATAACTTATAATTACTGTCATTATCTTCTGCAATCAGTATGCTGAGCTTTTCCTTACTGTCTACGTGACGATAAGCTTCGTGTTCCTTGATGTTTAGCGATACTTTTTCAGTAGGGATATAAGGCAATGTAAACCAGAAAGTCGTTCCTTCTCCCTCTTTGGAAGTTACTCCTATCTGTCCGCCCATGTTTTCAACGATAGTCTGGCAGATTGATAATCCTAGTCCTGTGCCTTGTACAAAATTGTTAAGTTTGACAAAACGTCCGAAAATATTTCCCAGTTGTTCTTCCGGAATTCCGCTACCTGTGTCTGTTACATAAAAATGCAGGAAATCATCGTTATCTTGCAGATGGTATCCGAATTGGATACTACCTTTCTCTGTGAACTTCATCGCATTGTTGATTAGGTTGCTGACTACTTGTGTCAGCCGGTTTTTGTCTGTACTGATACTGCATTCCGGCATTTCCCGGTTATATATAATCCGGACATTCTGATTCTTATTCCTCATTCCGGCCGAGTCTTCCAGATTGAAGAACAATTCGTTAACATCCACATTGCTATATACAAATTCCAATGTTCCAGCTTCAATCTTAGAAAGATCCAGAATGTCACTAATCAGTTGGAGAAGTAGATTATTGTTGTCCTCGATAATGTGTATATATTCCTGTTTCTCTTCTTCGTCTTCCTCTTCTGTCGAAGCCAGAATGCCCGAGAAACCGACTATGGCATTCAGCGGAGTACGAATCTCATGACTCATATTTGCCAGGAAGGCAGATTTCAGCTTATTGGATTCTTCCGCTTTCTCCTTGGCTCTAATCAAGGCTTCTTCCATCTCTTTTCTTTGAGTGATGACTAATGAAGAACCTACAAGCGTCTTAGGTTTGCCGTTTTCATCTCTGTCATCTACTGTAGCTTGTACTTCCACCCATTCATAATGCAATGAATTTCCTTTTTTAGGAACAATCCGGAATTCTTCCTTAAGTTTTGAAACCTCTCCATTGATGAGCCGCTGATAAGCTGCCGTTATTCGTTCCTTGTCTTCTTTACAGATATTGGAAAAATAGGAAGTGTCGGAAACCGACAAATGCTGTTCGCCGACTATTCCCTGTTCTTGGATGACTTCAACAGGGCGATTGACATCACATAAGATTGTGTTTTTTTCCAAGTCCCATTTCCAGGGAGTGATATCGGCTACATCAAGTGCAGCGGATAATTTATGATTGGTGGAGTGGAGTATTTGCTGGGTTACTACCAGTTCTGTGTTGTCTACGCAAAAGACATCAATAAAGCCTTTCTGTTTGGAAGGGGTGATGATAACAGTCAGATAGGTTTGTTTTTCTTCAACATAATATTGGAAAGTAAGTTCCCTCTTGTTATTAAGCGAATTGTACATGTTGATAAGTTGTATATTATCGGACTTGCTGAGTTCGCTTTGCTTCTTTCCTATTATTTTGCCTTTAGGTATGATGTACTTTTCGAAAATCGGATTTACTTCGCGATAGATGAAATCTATAATATGTCCTTCCGCATCGTAAATCAGTTCTTCCTTGGCATATAAAATAGGCATGTTTTCTATTAAGCTGCTGTAATTCATCATCGCATCCAGACGTTTACCCCGTTCGGTGGCGATTTTTCTAACCCACATCAGATATAAGATACCTGAAAGCATAATAAAACAAATAATGATAATATAGTGCCAGTTCTGCTCAAAGAATGTTGGTGGCTTCATGCTGAAGACCGTATCGGACGGACAGCGGCTTATCTGTAGTCCGGAATTTTGTAAATCGATATAATTGATGTATGGGCAGGGTGGCCTCATTTCTATAAATCGGGTTTTCCCGATTTGTGGCTTCGCCAGTACTTGTTGAACCGTTTTTATAATATAGTTTTTTATGACATCATTCGGCCAGAAACATCCTCCAATCAATCCGTTTGTTTCCAGGGCATTGTTGTGCAGTGTGAAGATGGGAGCTTTAGAGTAGTTGCTTAATAGCCTGGATATATTGGAGGTAAGAATGGCATTACCTTGTTGCTGCTCTTTTTTAAACCAGGAAAGAAACAACACTCCGGTTTGGGAGTCGAACATTTTTAAAGAATCAATCAGGGCATCATTCGTAATATCGCCTGCAATCAGGTGTTCAATCTTGACGGTGGGGTATTCGGTGTGTATCAGTTCATTGACTTCTTCCCGGTATTGCGCACTGATACAACGCCTGTCCGAAAGGAATACTAACTTCTTCATGTGTGGAATAAGCGTATCCATCAATTTCACCGTTTCTTTGATGTAGAAAGGGGTGTAAAGGACAGTCAGAGGTATGCTGCCCTGATAGTCTGCCAGTGATTTTCTATCCTCTTCGGGAATAACCCTCTTTTTTAAATATATGCTGTCGTCACCTGTATATTTCCTTTCTGCACAAAGGATAACCGGTATATTTTTCCAATGCTTCTCGATGTCCTTGTTTAGTAATACCCATGACGAATTTCCTAATAAGACAATTAGTTTGGGAGGAGTATTGCCATATCTTTGAAATAAATTCTCCTTGTATTCTTGCAGGGCTTCCTCATCGTTGATGATAAGCATATTCATATGTTCCGTATGGATATCTACATGGCTTTTCGCTGTGCTGTATTCTTTGTATATCGGATCTATGAAGTCGTTGCTCCATAATGACATCTCTGTATAAGAGTTGATAATTAGAATACAATCGGATGATAAATTGTTCTGTTGGGTTTGGACGGCATAACAGAGGGAATGAAACATTCCCGTTATAGAAAGGAGTAATATTAATACTTTCTTGAAATATGATACCTTCATTTGTAAGTTTGTTTTGATTGCTCTTTATTTTGTTCAAATTTGCCGAAAGATAAGGCTTATTATTTAATAAACAGTAAATAAAAGAGAAATAATGTAGAGATTAAATATTATTTCCCAAAATGGATGTCTTGCTTTGCGTGGGGGATTAATAAAGAGACTGCACCATGTTGTGCCTGTTTTTTAAGACACGGATGGTGCAGTCTCTCATTTATTGTGTAGAGATTTTATTCTATAATCTGTCCTTTATAGAAATCCAGGATTTTAGTGCAGAACAAATAATCATATTTAGCTTGTAGTCTGTCTGAAAGTGCTTTAGTAAGATTCAGTTTTGATTCATTGTATTCCACAAAAGTGGCCTTGCCGTTATTGAACTTTTCACTCATGAGACGGAAAGATTCTTCATTGGCTTTCACTGCAACTTCACTGGAATTATATTTGCTTTCTGCCGCTAAAGCATTGTACCAGGATTGTTGAATCTCCTTGTAGAGCGTTTTTTTAGCATTGTCCAATTGCAGTGTAAGATTGTTTTGCTGTAAACGGGCTGTCCGTACCTTATTACGTGTGGAAAAACGGTTGAAGAGTGGAACACTAAGATTGAATCCTACATATTTATTCAGGTTGTTTTTCATCTGACTGCCGAATCCCCCTTCTGATTTTCCGTTAACTGTATAGTAATTACTTCCCAAACCGGCGCTAAAAGATAACTGTGGGTAGAAGTTACTTTGCGCAAGACGGATGCTGTTGATACTACCTTGTAACTTGTATTCTGCTGATTTTATACTTGGCTTGTAGGCAAGTGCCTGCGTATAAATATCATCCGGCGGAGTTAGAGGAGTAAATTCCAGTTCTTCTTTGGGATTTTCAAGTACAAAACCTTCCGGTGTCGGTAATTCCAAGAGTTGACTGAGGTCAAGTAATGATAATTTGTATTTATTATCGGACTGTACAGCGGTCATTTCATCTTGTGCTACACGGGCTTGCGCTTCAGCCACTTCAGACGGAGATGCTTTGCCTACTCCGAAAAGTCCTTGAATACGCTTCAGTTGGTCTTTGCTCAAATTTACTTGATTATGGGCAACTTTGCTTAATTCAAAATTGAACAATACTTGCAAATAAGCAGAAGTGACATTTATGGCAATATCCTCTTTGGCTTTGTTGAGGTCTTCAATAGCCGCTTTCAGATCCAGTTTAGCAAGCGAGTATTGATTAGACAACTGCAAACCAGTAAATATAGGAACGTTTGTGCCTAAACTAAGGCTCGTATTAGCACTGTTAATATTGCTATATGAGTTATCTACCGGAGAAGCTGTACGTCCCCAGCTCCAGTTCTGACTGGCACTACCACTCAAATTAGGGAGACGTGCCCACTTGGTTGTATGCACATCTATCTTACTTATTTCAGTATTGTTGGCGGACTTGCGAATCTCTATATTATGCTCAATGGCATAGTCAATACATTGTCGCAGTGTCCATGCTTGCGACGAGTTGTTGTCCTGCGCCTGAATGGAAATTATTCCGATTCCTGAGAGCAGAAGTACTGATATGGTTTTACGGATTGTTTTCATTGAAGTCAATTATTTGTCTTTTTTCTCAGCACCACGTATTTTATCCTGTGCAGTTATCCCTTTTTTTATTTCTATCTTGATACCGTCGCTCATCCCTGCGGTCACTTGAGTACGTTGGAACTTCTGTTGAGGTACGGAATCCGTCATAAGATATACAAAAGTAGAATCCCCGCTAAATTCGACAGTGCTTTCGGGCACTGCCAATACCTGATTGGCACGTTGCAACACGATTTCTGCATTGGCGGAGTATCCGGAACGGATTTGTACGGAATCGGGAACAGAAATGGCAGCCTTGATTTCGAACTGGTTGGCTCCGTTGGTTTCCACCCCTTTGGGAGATATATATTCCAGGATTGCGTTGAAAGTCAAATTCTGCAAAGCACCGATTGTCAGTTTCAACGACATACCTTCATGGATGCGCCCCACTTCCGTTTCATCAATATTGCCACGGAAAATGAGATCGTTCATGTTGGCTACTGTGGCAATGGTTGTTCCGTCGTTGAAGGTATTGCTCATGATAACGGAGTTACCGGCTTTTACCGGTACGTCCAGAATCAATCCGTCAATAGTGGAACGGATCATGGTGCTACTGAATGAAGCACTGTTTTTGGTAATGCCTTCTTTTACGATTTCGAGATTATCTTTTGCGGTCTGTCTTTCTTCACGCGCCTGTTTGACGGCAACTTCGCTTTTCTCATATTCTTCCCGGCTGATTAGCTGGTCTTCATATAACTTCTTGACGCGGGCAAAATCAGTTTCAGCCTGTGCCGCATTAATCTCTGCCAGGCGTACGCGGCTTTCAGCCGAGTTCAGTTGCCCGAGTTCGGGGATAACCTTAACTTTGGCTATCACTTCACCTTTCTTTACGCTTTGTCCTGCTTCTTTGTACAATTCGTCTATGATGCCGGAAATCTGCGGTTTGATTAAGATTTCATCTCTTGGTTCCACCTTCCCGGTAGCTACTGTAGTTTTTTGCAAGTCAGTTATTTCCGCCTTCACCGTTTCATAAACAATGACCTTGGGCTGGGATTTCTGATAAAGGAATACGAACGTTCCAATAAGGATTATGGCAATGATTACCAATAATGCGATTTTCAGATACTTTTTCATCTTGGATATATGTGTTTAATTTTTAATTCTTCGTTCTCAACTCTTCATTCTCAACTTCTACTCGTCGCGGATAGCTTCAATCGGTCTGATAGCCATAGCCCGGTAAGCGGGTGCCAGTCCTGCCAACATTCCTAATGCAATCAACAAGGCACAAGTACCGATTGCCAGTCCGAAGCTGACTTGGAAATGAGTATCTCCACCACCTGAATTTGCAGCCATTTCCACTAGTTGCAGTATCATGACGGCAAAGGAGATTCCGCACATCCCGGCAATGGTTGTCAATACCATACTTTCTGACAGGATTTGTTGCATGATGTCTTTCGGACGTGCACCGATTGCCCGACGGATACCGATTTCGGTAGTGCGTTCTTTCACGGTTACCATCATGATATTAGACACACCGATGGCACCGGCCAGCAGAGTTCCCAAGCCGACCATCCAGACTAATATATTAATGCCGGTAAATAAATTATCAACCATTGAAAACATAGCTTCTGCATTCAGGTACATAAGCGCCTGTTTGTCATTGGGAGCAATATAATGTGCGGCTTTGATAATCTCTTCCATTTTCGGTTGCAGGTCAGACACTTTGACTCCATGCTTTGCGGTAAAACAGATAACATCAATTCTTCCGCCCAGGTTGTACGTTTGTTGCATGGTAGTGAAGGGCAGGGTGACAGCTTCCGAAGCCCGTCCCTGTATGTTCATGTCTCCTTCGGAAGAAGACATACCGATTATCTGATAATAAATACCGTCTACGCGTATGTATTTCCCGCACGGGTCTTCTCCTGCTTTGAAAAGACTTTCATAAACCCGTTTCCCGATAACACACACTTTGCGCCCTTCCTTTATATCTACATCATTGATAAATCTGCCATAAGCCATTTCCTGTGATTCGATGTGAAGATAGTCGGGATACAATCCTTTCACACTGCAATCATATTTCTTATCTTCGTACACAGCCTTCGACCCCCAGCGGGCGATGGAAGGAGTGATGACTTCCACGTCTTTGACTTGAGAACGGAGACGTTCGATGTCCGTAGCTTCCAAGTCCCACGATCTTCCTTTACGGAAACCTTTGTACGCTTCGCCCGTCCTTTGTGAAGCGAGAAAGCCGGAATTGGTGGCGAATCCTTCAAAGTTCTTTTTCATCATATCTTCCAATCCCTGCCCGCCACCGATAAGGGCGACAAGCATGAAGATTCCCCAGAACACACCGAAGGCAGTCAGCAGGCTTCTTGTTTTATTTCTTGTGATGGTTATGAGGATTTCCTCACAGGTATCCATGTCTATTCTCATATTCTTAATCTGCTCTAAGTGCTTCAATCGGCCGGATGCTGACCGCTTTGCGGGCAGGGAACAATCCGGCTAACGTTCCAGCTATTACTAATGTAAGTGTAGCCTGTATGGCAATTCTTATATCTACGGTAGGATTCAGGAAAACCGTTTCCGTCCACACTCCGGTATCCATTGTCTGATTCCCGAAGGCATTGTTCATCCATTCGGTCACTCCGATGCCGGCCACCATGCCGATGTATCCGAATGTGGTGGTGATGATGATACTTTCTACAATAATAAGCCAAAGAATAGATCTCGGTTTAGCTCCTAACGCCTTGCGGATACCGAACTCGCGTGTACGTTCTTTAACGGTGATCAGCATGATATTGGACACCCCTACAATGCCGCTTAAAAGAGTGAAGATACCGATAACCCAGATTCCGGTGCGTAGAATGACCATGCCTTGCTGTTGTTGTAGATAGTTGGTGAATCGGTTCCATATCCAGATAGCGCTATGGTCGGTAGGGTCAAAACGATGGTTGGCACCTAGAGCTTTTCGGTATTCTTTCTCAAAATTCTCATTTGCTTCGATTGTTTCCAGATTCTTTGTAGCAATGGTCAGACAGTTCAGCTTGTCGCCTTTATTATAGATAGTTTGCAGAGTGGAAAAAGGGATGAGAGCGGGATTCTCCCCACTGTCTCCTTTGTCGTTGCAGAGTCCTACTACCCGATAGACAACATTTCCCATGTTGACAAATTGCCCGATAGGTTCGATATGTGTCTTATTAAAAAGTATTTCAGCCGTTTTCTTATGAAGGACGATTACTTTCCGTCTTTCTTTTATATCCGTCTCATTAATGAAACGCCCTTTAAAAAGCTTTATGGTCTCCATTTCTATATGGTTAGGGAAGACTCCCGCCAGTCCGACACTGGCATACTCCGAACCGAAGCTGATGTTGACGGAACCTTGCCAGATCGATGCTCCTGTCGTAATGACATTATTGGAGAAATGGGTATCGGTGATCTGGAAATCCTTGTTGTCCAGTTGAATCTGTCGCCCCTCTTTTAGTCCGTCGTAAGACTTGGAAGTCCAGCCCGGATAGATTTTAATACTGTTCAGTGCACGTTCCGAAGCCGATTCTTCGAATGCGTGAATCAGCCCGTTGCCTGCACCCAGCAGGACGATAAGCATAAAGATACCCCATGCCACAGCAAATCCGGTGAGAAACGTCCTCAGTTTGTTGCGCTTGATGGTACTGTATATTTCTTGCCAAATATCAATCATGATAATGTTTGTATAGTAGGTGGTGGATTTGGATTTATTTCATGATGCCGTCCTTGCCGAAAGGAGAAGCGTCGTGGTCGATGTTATCCTCGATTCGTTCGATAATACCATCTTTGATATGTATAATCTTGTCTGTCTGGTTGGCAACGCCACTCTCATGAGTGACGACTACAATCGTCATTCCCATTTTATGCAAATCTTTCAGAATCTGCATCACTTCTACGGAAGTCTTGCTGTCCAAGGCTCCGGTCGGTTCGTCCGCCAGGATAATTTGTGGCTGGGTGATGAGTGCACGTGCGATGGCTACACGTTGTTTCTGCCCGCCGCTCATTTCGTTGGGCATATGATGTGCCCAGTCTTTCAAACCCAGCCGGTCGAGATATTCCAGTGCAAGCGCATTTCTCTTTTTGCGACTTACCCCCTGATAGAATAAAGGAAGTGCTACATTTTCTACAGCATCTTTAAAGGAAATCAGGTTGAACGACTGGAAAATAAATCCTATCATACGGTTCCGGTATTCGGCGGCTTTGGTCTCGCTCAGGTTTTTGATAAGTACATTGTTCAGGTAGTACTCTCCGGTGTCGTAATTGTCCAGTATGCCTAATATGTTGAGTAAAGTAGATTTGCCGGATCCGGATGCTCCCATAATCGAAACAAATTCACCTCGTTCGATATTGAGGTTGATACCTTTGAGTACATGGAGAGGCGCTCCGTTGTTGTAGGTCTTGTTGATGTCTGTTAGTTGTATCACAATTTTCTTTATTTAGTTTCTGTTTTCTAATAATTTTCTACTATTAGACGACTGCAAGATACAAAAAGTTGCAGAGAGAGTGAACTTTTTTTGAAAAACATTTTGTAGACTCAATCTTCTTTACGTAATTTGTGTGCAGTAAACTTAATGATTAACTAACCCTTTTAAATAAAAGTATCATGAATTCAAACATGGAGAAACCCTACGTAGTAGGTATTGACATCGGCGGAACGAACACCGTCTTTGGAATTGTAGACGCACGCGGAACTATTATTGCCAGCAGCTCAATCAAAACTGCCGGTTATCCTACTGCCGAAGAGTATGCTGACGAAGTTTGCAAGAACCTGCTTCCGTTGATTATCGCTAATGGCGGTGTTGACAAAATCAGAGGTATCGGTGTCGGTGCTCCGAATGGCAACTACTATACAGGAACGATTGAATTCGCACCGAACTTGCCTTGGAAAGGTATCCTTCCACTGGCTGCTATGTTTGAAGAAAGACTGGGTATTCCCACTGCTCTGACAAACGACGCTAATGCTGCCGCTATCGGTGAAATGACTTATGGTGCTGCCCGTGGTATGAAAGACTTTATCATGATTACGCTGGGTACCGGTGTAGGTAGTGGTATCGTTATCAACGGTCAGATGGTATATGGTCATGACGGTTTTGCAGGCGAATTGGGTCACGTGATTGCCCGTCGCGAAGGTCGTATTTGTGGTTGTGGCCGTAAAGGTTGTCTGGAGACTTACTGTTCGGCTACCGGTGTAGCACGTACAGCTCGTGAATTCCTTGCAGCTCGTACCGATTCCAGCTTGCTTCGCAACATTCCGGCAGAAAACATCACATCAAAAGATGTATATGATGCAGCCGTACAGGGCGATAAACTTGCACAGGAAATCTTCGAATTTACAGGTAACATTTTGGGTGAAGCATTGGCAGACGCTATTGCATTCTCTAGTCCTGAAGCTATTGTATTATTCGGTGGTTTGGCCAAATCGGGTGATTATATCATGAAACCGATTCAGAAATCAATCGACGAAAATGTCTTGAATATCTATAAAGGCAAGACAAAATTGCTCGTTTCCGAACTGAAAGACTCTGATGCTGCCGTATTGGGTGCCAGCGCTTTAGCTTGGGAACTGAAGGATATTAAAGAATAATATCAATTTTATAATAAAGGTAATGAAAGTCCCCGGGAACTATTGTTTCCGGGGATTTTCTTTTTTCATCTCTGTCGGAGAAGGACCGGTGAGGAAAAAGCAGCGTTTGATGGTCAATAAAAAAGGGAACTTCATCTTGAATGAAGCTCCCTTTTTTATTTCGAATCTTAGAGTTAATCTTAGTTATTAACTCTTTTTTCTTTGATTCTAGCTTTCTTACCAGTAAGAGCACGCAGATAGTACAATTTAGCGCGACGAACTTTACCTACCTTGTTCACTTCGATGCTGTCGATAGCCGGTGATTCGATTGGGAAAATTCTTTCTACACCGATAGTACCTGACATTTTACGTACAGTAAAACGTTTCTTGTCTCCATGACCGGCGATTTTGATAACAACGCCACGGTACAACTGTACACGTTCTTTGTTACCTTCAATAATACGATATGCTACTGTTACAGTGTCTCCTGCTTTGAAGCTCGGGTGCTGTTTACCGGTAGCGAATGCTTCTTCTGCAATTTTAATTAAATCCATTGTTGTTATTATTAAATTGTTTCATCGTTACAACGCAACATACCAAGTATCTCGTCTCTTGACAGCGATTGCGCGAAAGCGGTGCAAAGTAACGAATTATTTGGCAGATAGCCAAATGTTTTTTGTATATTTGTAGCTGTGAACAAGAAAAGGCTTGTTGGGTTACCAATAATAAATAAAGATGGAAGTAAGCATACCAAATATACAATACCAAGCTCAATTTGACGAAATCAAATTAATAATTGATACACGTAAGAAGCGAGCTTATAAAGCTTTAAATAATGAGATAATTCTTAGTAATTGGGAGATTGGGCGGTATGTCTCTGATAAAATAAGGTCTGCCAAGTGGGGGAGCAAGGTCATAGATATGCTTGTTGTATATCTCAAAGAGAAAATCCCCGGTATCAAAGGGTATGAAAAACGTTCTATTGAAAGAATGGTCAGATTCTATAATGAATATTCTACTGTAGAGTTTGCGTCAGCCATTCCGACGCAAATCAAAGAACAGGCAATTGCGTCAGACGTTCTGACGCAATTTGGTGACGATGCTGCTGTACTCTTTTTATTGGTACAAGTGGGCTGGTCTGCCCATCTTGAGATAATGTCCGGATGCACGTCTCCTGAAGAACGCATTTTCTACATATTATTAAGTAATAGAGAAAACCTTACTTATCAGGAACTTCGCAGGCAGATTGATGCTTGTGTTTATGAACGGAGTTTATTAGGGAATACGCATCAATCACTAGCATTGGAAAAAGCATATCCGGATGCCGGGCGGATTTTCAAAGACACATATATGGTTGATTTTCTTGGTTTGCCTGAAAATCATAGTGAGAGAAGTCTTCAGGCTGGCTTAGTGAAACAGATGAAGAATTTTATATTAGAATTGGGAAAAGATTTTTTGTTTGTGGATGAGGAGTATCGTGTGCAGGTCGGAATGAAAGACTTTCGGATTGATTTGCTTTTTTTTCATCGTGGACTGCGATGCTTGGTTGCGATGGAGTTGTTATGTTGTGCACAACATAACAACTCATATGTTGCGTAGCCATTTATGTTGGCTTCCAATTCTAATCCTTTGTATATAAACAATCTCTTCATTTTCTACACAACATAAATTTCTACGCAAAGTTGGCATAATATCACAGACTATCCAAAAA
>OJJH01000216.1_pt1 | contig 25206 bp, 20 predicted proteins | sample 1596251 | NCBI WGS metagenome assembly OJJH01 (sample SAMEA4350153, study PRJEB24818) | metagenome | biome: human; feature: gut; material: faeces | place: Denmark | collected 2013-09
ATATATAATAAGGTATATTATTTCTTCATCAATTTAGCCTGTTCGATGTACTTGTCGATGTCCATAGCCTGGTAAGACTGGAAGTATTTGTCCTTGATCTTAGTGTAGGCATTAACGGCATCATCATACTTTCCTTGTTTCACCAGAATTTCACCGGCTTGCATCAGGAAGATAGGGCTTAATGAGTTATTGTCAGCTTTGTCTGCTGCAGAGAGCAGGGTAGAAGCGGCTTTGTCCAGCTGACCCAGTTGTGCGTAGCAGTTTCCTGTTGCGCCGAGGATAGCGGGAGCTACCATCTGGTCGCCTCCGTTGAAGCCGTCGAGCATCTTTACTGCTTCGTCATATTTACCCAGTTGTGCGTAGCAGATTCCTGCATATGCTTTTGCCAGATTAGCGGCTTTTGTTCCGCTATATTCGTCGGCAACTTTGAGGAAACCTACATAACCAATACTATCACCGTTCAGTGCTTGTTCATAAGCATCTTGTTCAAAGTATTCCTGTCCTTTGAAAAGAGCAGCCTGTGCCTTTTCTTCACGTGGCTCAGCATAGAGGTTCTTGTACATGATAAAACCTGCTACGATGATAATCACGGCTACAACACCGCCGATGATTGCGTTTTTGTACTTAACAAGAAATGCTTCCGATTGTGTCAGTGCATCTTCTACGTTCAGATGTTCGTTCTGATTCTTTTGTTCTGCCATTTTATATGATTCTTTTTGTTATTATTCACGGTTTGATATTTCGACTCGCAAAAGTAGTTTTTTTATATCTACAAATGAAATTTAGAGCCATCTTTTTTTGTTTTACACCCGAAAACCACGAAAATCTTGCTACTTTTGTGAGCAAATTAACGTGTACATAATGATACTGAAACGAATATCCATATTAAATTATAAGAATTTGGAAGAAGTGGAGCTGGGATTCTCCGCCAAACTGAATTGTTTTTTCGGGCAGAACGGAATGGGAAAGACGAATCTGCTGGATGCGGTGTATTTCTTGTCTTTCTGTAAAAGTTCCGGCAATCCGATTGATTCTCAGAATATTCGTCATGAACAGGAGTTCTTTGTTATTCAGGGGTTTTATGAAGCTGAGGACGGGACTCCCGAGGAAATTTATTGCGGGATGAAACGTCGCTCCAAGAAGCAGTTCAAGCGTAATAAGAAGGAATATAGCCGCTTTTCCGATCATATAGGTTTTTTGCCTTTGGTGATGGTGTCGCCTGCCGACTCCGAATTGATTGCCGGGGGAAGTGACGAGCGGCGTCGGTTTATGGATGTTGTGATTTCGCAGTATGACAAGGAATATCTGGATGCGCTGATACGGTATAACAAGGCGTTGACACAACGGAATACTTTGCTGAAAAGTGAGTTCCCTGTGGAAGAGGAACTGTTTTTGGTGTGGGAGGAAATGATGGCGCAGGCCGGTGAAATTGTATTCAAGAAGCGTGAAGCGTTTATCAAAGAGTTTATTCCTATCTTTCAGTCTTTTTATTCTTTCATTTCCCAGGATAAGGAATATGTAGGATTGTCTTATGAATCTCATGCGCGGGAGGCTTCTTTGCTGGAAGTGTTGAAGCAAAGCAGAGAGCGGGACAAGATTATGGGATTCTCTTTGCGCGGGATTCATAAAGATGAGCTGAATATGCTGTTGGGCGAATTTCCGATAAAGAAAGAAGGTTCGCAGGGACAGAACAAAACGTATCTGGTAGCTTTGAAGTTGGCGCAGTTTGATTTTCTGAAACGTACCGGAAAAACTGTCCCTTTATTGTTGCTGGATGATATTTTTGATAAGCTGGATGCTTCGCGTGTGGAACAGATTGTCAAATTGGTGGCGGGCGATAACTTCGGACAGATATTTATAACGGATACGAACCGTGGACACTTGGATAGTATTTTGTATAAAGTGGGTAGTGATTATAAGATTTTCCGTGTGGAAGAAGGAGTCATTCACGAAATGGAGGCTGAACAATGAAACGCAATGATGCCGAACAAATAGGAAAACTGATTCAGCAGTTTCTTCGCCAGGAGAGTCTGGAGTCTCCGTTGAACGAACAAAGATTGCTGGATGCCTGGCCCAAAATACTGGGACCTGCGGCAACCTATACCAGCAATCTTTATATTCGTAACCAGACTTTATATGTGCATCTTACTTCTGCCGCTCTACGTCAGGAGCTGTTGATGGGGCGCGAAATGCTGATACGTGCACTCAATGAGAAAGTAGGAGCTACGGTAATTACAAATATCATTTTCCGTTAAGGAAAGGAATCCGGTCTATTGTTTTTATTCCCAGTTCTTTCAGAATCTTGGTGGCGCGGTCATAATAGAAAGGCGTTTCCAAATATTGGTTATTATGTGCATCCACTCCGATAATGGCAGTACAACCTTCGTGGGCTGCTATTTCCCAAAAATCGGGGTGGGGAATAGTTGTAATTCCATGAGTGTCATTGTACTCTTCATAGCCGAGGTTATACTCCAACGGCAAATTTAACCGTGCCGCTGTCCGGCAGATATGTCTGCTGACTAGTTTGCAGTGACGGTCGAATCGGGGGTAGGAGCGCATGAATAAATCAGGATGTGCCAGATAAGCGAATAATCCGCTTTCCATCCCTTCGATGGAGCTCTCTTCGTAAAGTTCGAGCATATCCACCGTATCTGTATGCCTGCCGAAGTAGGGGAACTTTTCGTCCGTGTGAAAATGGTGATTCCCGAAAATGACGTAATCCAACTGGTATTCCTTGATGATGCCTTTCAGCCAATGCAGGTAATCCGGGAAATACTCACATTCCAGTCCAATTCTCAGACTGATTTGGTCTTTGTACTTTTCCCGTAACGAACGGAGGCTTTCTACATATTCCGGCAATTCTTCGGGAGTCATGCGGATGTCCGATATATAGCCGGTGCGGTATTTCCACGGGGTATGGTCTGAGAAACCTAATTCTTGATAACCGCCTTTGATGGCGCTTAAAACAAATTCTTCGTCACTCCCTGTCGCATGATGGCAGCGGGTGGTATGGGTGTGATAATTCGTCCTCATTGCTTGTTATGATTATGTCCATGCGAATGTCATATGATTCCGCAGGAACTTCTTCTACTAATTGAAACGGAAAACAAATACCTGCCTTGAAAGCAGACGGAATGCGTGGCAGAAGACGGTCGTAATAGCCCTTTCCCCGTCCCAGCCGGTTGCCTTTTGAGTCAAAAGCGACTCCGGGAACGGCAATGAAGTCTATGGCGGTATAGTCTGTGAATAGTTCACCGGTCGGTTCTTCTATGCCATAACTGCCGGTTGCCATATCTTCAGGGCCGCTATATATACGTAATTCCAAGTCGTCACCTACAACTACCGGAAGCACGATCCGCTTTTTATTGCTCCATTTCCGGATAAACGAGTGCGTGTCTACTTCGTCTTTTAGCGAATGATAAAGTAATATAGTATTTGCCGCCCTGAAAGCCGGATGGGCTTCGAGGGCGGCAAGTACTTTAGCTGATTGCAACTTCCGCATAGCTGAATCCTCGTGACGGGTCTTCAGTGATGCTATATACTTGCGCAGTTCTTTTTTTCTTTCCATCTTTTTTGTCCTTTGTCACTTCTTCCTCTTCGACTGCTACCGGAGCTTTAGGAAAAGCTTCTCCTTTTTCGAGTATCTCGATTCCTTTATTGACAGTAGCATCTGTCTTATTGAAGTATTGGAGATAGGCTTCCAGTCCCAGCATATTGTAGATGATGTTGCCATAGATATTCTTTTCCAGCAGTTTATATGATTTCTGGATAAGGATATTTCTTCTTTTCACTCCCTTGCTGTCGGCAAAACGAACAAACTGTTCAACTAGGCCTTGGTGGCGTAGATAGTTCAGCAGTTCTTCTTCCGTTTCATATTGACTGAGCTTTTTCCGGTTGTTGTCCGTGTATTGGAATGTAAACTGGATAGTCAGTCCACGGTTGATGACTGTAGAAAGATAGGAAGTGACTCCTGTCGTATCCTGTGGCACAAATATATCGGGCATGATACCGCCACCGCCGTATACAGTACGTCCCAGGCTGGTGTTATAGCGTTCATTCTCATTTTGCTTGATGCTGTCGCGTGAGAAGAACTCTCCGTGTTCGTAACGGTTGTATAAGTCCAGTTCGTAGTTGCGGTCTTTACCACTTTCGTAAGGTCGTTGGATGCAGCGTCCGGACGGAGTGTAATAGCGGGCAATCGTCAGGCGGATAGCCGAACCGTCACTGAAATCGATAGGCTGCTGGACGAGTCCCTTGCCAAAAGAACGGCGTCCTACTACCGTACCCCGGTCATTATCCTGGATAGCTCCGGTAAAGATTTCACTGGCTGAGGCAGAACCTTCGTCAATCAATACGACGAGCGGCATCTTCTGGCAACTACCTGTGCCGTTGGCAAATTCTTCTGCACGCGGATATTTGCGGCCTTGGGTATATACGATAAGTTTGCCTTCGGGCAGGAATTCATTTACCATACGGATAGCGGCTTCCATGTATCCGCCGGTGTTGCCGCGCAGGTCGATAATCAGTCCTTTACATTTCTTATGGTTAAGTTGCGCCAGTGCATTGAGCAATTCTACATGGGTGGTACGGCCGAACTTGCTGACCTTCACGTAACCGATGTCATCATTCACCATATAGGCTGCATCCACTGTGTTTTGTGGAATATCACCACGGGTAATGCTGAAATTCAGTAAGTCTTTTTCTCCCATACGCTTGACTCCCAACTTCACTTGAGAACCTTTAGGCCCTTTGAGAGTGCGCATGGCTCGCTCGTTGGTCACTTTTTTGCCGACGAACAGACTGTCGTCTACCATGACGATACGGTCGCCCGCCATCAGACCTACTTTTTCAGAAGGACCGCCTTGAATGACTGCATTCACATGAATTGTGTCGTTCTGTATAGTAAACTGGATACCGATTCCGCTAAAGCTACCTTCCAGTTCAGAGTTGACTTCTTCGAGATTCTGAGCCGGAATATAAGTTGAATGTGGATCGAGCTCGGCCAGAATTTGCGGCATTGCTTTTTCTACGAGGTCGGTCATATTAACTGTGTCTACATACTGGTCATCTACGATTCGCAACAATGCATTCAGCTTGTTGGAAGAACCGTTTATGATACCCAGGCGGTTGCCGGCGAAATGCTTGGCATAAAATGTGCCGATAAGAATTCCGATTACCACGCTGACAGCTATGATGACAGGTGTGAAACGTGAAGAGTTCTTTGTACTCATGTCTATTCCTTTTTTAAAACGTTCGTTTTACTATTTGTCCGAAGCAGAATTGTTATCCGGTTCTGTATAGATGACTTCAATTCCTGCCCGTTTTAATAATTCTATTCCATCTTCCAGGCGATAATGTTCGGAATAAACTACCCGTTTGATTCCTGCCTGTATGATTAACTTCGCACATTCAATGCAGGGTGAAGCCGTGACATACATCGTGGCTCCGTCGCTGCTGTTATTTGAACGTGCTATTTTTGTAATGGCGTTCGCTTCCGCATGCAGAACGTATGGTTTTGTCAGGTTGTTTTCATCCTCACATACATTCTCGAAACCGGAAGGCGTTCCGTTATATCCGTCGGAGATAATCATTTTGTCCTTAACGATTAAAGCCCCTACTTTACGGCGTTCGCAATAGGAGTTTTCAGCCCATATGCTGGCCATGCGTATATAACGTTTGTCAAGTTCTAATTGTTTCTTTTCTGAGTCCATGTCGTTTTGCGGTTAGTTGTTTACTACACGGAAAACCATGCGGAAAGTTTGCTGGCTTCCGTTAGGCTTATATAAAAGGTATAAGTTTTTATTGTCTCCTTCATAAGATGTTGCATTGTTGAGCCCTTCCAAGAAATTCTTGGCGAGTCTGTCTCCACCATCGTTTCCTGTGACATTGGCATTAAAATTATTGTTTTTGCCATTTGCGCTCCAAGTTCCTGCAAGTGGATAAGAAGCGATTACGTTTCCTCTTATTTTTCCATTGATAAGATCACCTTCGGCTACACCTTCAAATACGACATTGTATGTTCCATTTTTGTTGAGTTCTTTAATGCTTGCTTCTTCCTTCAATTTATCTCCCCAAAAATCAAACATTTCATGACTACCGTCAACAGTGATATAATTTAGCTTCCATGTTTTTCCTGTAAAGATGGCAGCTACATCATCCGAATCGTTGCACCCTGAAAATAAAGGAAGCAACAGCAGCAACCCTATAATTTTATATATACTTTTTTTCATACTTATTACCTAATACTTATTTCTTAATTCCGTTTCTGATTAATAAAGCATCAATACTCGGCTCTTGTCCGCGGAAACGTTTATAAAGCGTCATTGGATGCTCTGTGCCACCTTTCGACAGGATATTGTTACGGAACGAGTCTGCAATTTCCTTATTGAATATTCCTTTCTGCTTGAATAGTGAGAATGCATCGGCGTCCAGTACCTCCGCCCATTTGTAGCTGTAATATCCGGCAGCATATCCCCCGGCAAAGATATGAGAGAACTGTGTACTCATGCAAGCCTCCTGTACCACCGGTAATATTTGTGCTTTCTTCCAGGCTTCTTGTTCATAGGTTTTCACATCTCCATCGAAAGGAGTAGTGCGAGTGTACCATGCCATATCAAGCAATCCGAAACTTAGTTGTCTCAGGCAGGCATATGCGATATTGAAGTTCGAAGCATCTATCAGGCGTTTGATTAATTCATCCGGCAAAACCTCTCCGGTCTGATAATGGCGGGCGAAAGTATTCAGAAAATCTTTCTCTATCGCGAAGTTCTCCATAATCTGTGAGGGAAGTTCCACAAAGTCCCAATAAACATTTGTGCCGCTTAAACTCTTGTAAGTAGAGTTGGCAAACATACCATGCAGACTGTGTCCGAACTCATGTAGGAATGTTTCTACTTCATTGAATGTCAATAGTGCAGGCTTGTTCTCGGTCGGCTTGGTGAAGTTCATTACAACGGATACGTGCGGACGGCTGTTCTCCCCCGTCTGTCGGTCTATCCACTGGTCTTTGTAACTTGTCATCCAGGCACCGGAACGTTTTCCAAGACGCGGATGGAAGTCGGTATATAGGACAGCAAGGAATTTTCCGTCCTTATCGAACACTTCGAATGCTTCGACGTCTTTATGGTAAACAGGAATCTCCGTGTTCTTCCGGAATGTGATTCCATATAGTTTTTCTGCCAATCCGAACACTCCCTTTTTTACCTGTTCAAGTTCGAAGTAGGGGCGGAGCATCTCCTCGTTGATATTGAATTTCTTATCTTTCAGCTTGTTTGAATAATAACTCCAGTCCCAAGGCATTACAACAAAGTCGTCTCCCTGTTCTTGGCGGGCCAATTCCTGCACTTCTTTGTATTCCTGCCGTGCGGTGGGGCTATAAGCTTCCAGAAGTTGGTTGAGCAGTTTATATACAGATCCGCTGTTTTCGGCCATTCTTTTCACAAGCATATATTCCGCATAATCTTTGTATCCCAGCAACTGGGCTATCTTCATGCGTGTATTGGCTATTTTCTTCACGATTTCGATATTGTTGAACTCATTATCGTGCGTACATTTGGTATTGTAAGCCATATAAAGTCTCTGACGTAAATCACGGTTGTCCGCATATGTCATAAAAGGAACATAACTTGGTGCATGAAGGGTGAATGCCCATCCTTCCTTATCTTCGCTTTTCGCTGTTTCGGCAGCGGCTTCTACGATAATATCGGGCAATCCGGCAAGACTTTCCTTTTTCGTCAATAGCATTTGGTAAAGGTTCGTTTCTTTCAGGTTGTTCTCGCTGAAGTCAAGAGTCAGTTTGCTCAATTCAGTAGTCAGTCGGCGGTATTCTTCGCGAGCTTCACCTTCCAGGTTGGCACCGTGGCGAACGAAACTGTTGTATGCATTTTCCAGTAACTTACTTTGTTCCTGTGTGAGTTGTAAGTTCTCTTTTTGGTTATACACCTCTTTTACGCGTGCGAATAATTTTTCGTTCAGCGTGATATTGTTGCTATGCTCACTAAGCAGCGGCATGATTCTCTGAGCCAGTTCCTGCAGGTCGTCATTCGTTTCTGCACTAAGCATATTCCCGAAAACGGCTACTACTCTGTCCAATAAGTCTCCCGATGCTTCAAAAGCCTCTATCGTATTACTGAAAGTCGCTTTTTCCGGATTCTGTATGATGGCATCTATTTCTGCATTCTGCTGCTTGATTCCTTCCAGGATTGCAGGTTCATAGTGTTCGGTTTTTATCCGGTCAAAAGGCACGGTTGAGTGCGGAGTTTGGTACTGCCCGAAGAACGGATTCTGGGCATTTGTTATATTGTTCATAGTGCAAACAAGTATCAATGTTATTAATAATCTCTCCATAGAGTCACAAAGCTACTAAAATTGTCGCTTACTCAGCGGATAACAGCTTGCTTTTTAACAATATATAAAATGAAATGTATAAAAAAACCGCTACGGTTGCCCGCAGCGGTTTTATCTATGTTAATCTTCTAATTAAGCGTTAACTGATGCCATGTGAGCGATCAAGTCAAGAACTTTGTTAGAGTAACCGATTTCGTTGTCATACCAAGATACAACTTTAACGAATGTATCAGTCAAAGCGATACCAGCTTTAGCATCGAAGATAGAAGTACGAGCATCACCCAGGAAGTCAGAAGAAACTACTGCATCTTCAGTGTAACCCAGAATACCTTTCAGTTCGCCTTCAGAAGCTTCTTTCATAGCAGCGCAGATTTCAGCGTAGCTAGCCGGTTTAGCCAAGTTAACTGTCAAGTCAACTACAGATACGTCCAAAGTCGGAACACGCATAGACATACCAGTCAGTTTGCCGTTCAATGCAGGGATAACTTTACCTACAGCTTTAGCAGCACCAGTAGAAGAAGGGATGATGTTGCCAGAAGCAGCACGACCACCTCTCCAGTCTTTCATAGAAGGACCGTCAACTGTTTTCTGAGTAGCAGTTGTAGAGTGAACTGTAGTCATCAAACCGTCAAGGATACCGAACTTGTCGTTCAATACTTTAGCGATAGGAGCCAGACAGTTAGTAGTACAAGAAGCGTTAGATACGAACTGAGTACCTTTAACGTATGTTTTTTCGTTTACACCGCAAACGAACATCGGAGTATCATCTTTAGAAGGAGCTGACATTACAACATATTTTGCACCAGCTTCAATGTGAGCCTGAGCTTTGTCTTTGCTCAAGAATAAACCTGTAGATTCAACAACGTATTCAGCTTCTACTTCATTCCATTTCAAGTCAGCCGGATTTCTTTCAGCTGTGATACGGATAGCTTGACCGTTAACGATCAATTTGCTGTTTTCAACATCTGCTTCGATAGTACCGTCGAACTGACCGTGCATTGTGTCATACTTCAACATATAAGCCAAGTAATCAACCGGGCAAAGGTCATTGATACCTACGATTTGAATATCGTTTCTTTTCATTGCAGCGCGGAAAACGAAACGTCCGATACGTCCGAATCCATTAATACCTACTTTAATCATTTTGTTTAAACTTTTAAGGGTTTTATAATATTTGTTCAAATATCTCTCGGTCTCCGCATTTGTTTTACTTTCAAATGCGGTGCAAAATTACAAAAATGTTTTTATATTCGCGCATTAAATTCACATTAAATATTGAAAAAGATGGGAAAGAGCACATTTTTACAGGACTTTAAGGCGTTTGCCATGAAAGGAAACGTTATCGACATGGCTGTCGGTGTAGTAATTGGTGGTGCGTTTGGAAAAATCGTATCATCATTGGTTGCTAATGTAATTATGCCTCCAATCGGCTTACTGGTTGGCGGTGTGAATTTTACGGATTTGAAATGGGTAATGAAAGCGGCTGAAGTAGGGGCTGACGGTAAAGAGATTGCGCCTGCAGTATCTTTGGATTACGGTCAGTTTCTGCAAGCAACTTTTGATTTTCTGATTATTGCCTTTGCCATATTCTTATTTATACGACTGCTGACTAAGTTGACGGCGAAGAAAAAAGAGGAAGCCGCAGCCGTACCACCCGCTCCACCGGTACCTACAAAAGAAGAAGTGTTACTGACGGAGATTCGCGATTTGCTGAAAGAAAAGAGTATTTGAGCTAATTAAAATAAAGGAGATTTCAAGTGTTATCTTGTGAATCTCCTTTATTTTTTTCTTCATTATTATATAGATTGCGTACTTTTTCCTACTTTTGCAGACCATTTTATTCAAAATCCAACCATTAATATGCAGGAGAAAATAATAATTCTTGATTTTGGTTCGCAGACTACACAGCTTATAGGCCGTCGTGTCCGCGAATTGGACACGTATTGCGAAATTGTTCCTTACAACAAATTTCCAAAGGAAGATACAACAATTAAAGGGGTAATCCTTTCGGGAAGCCCTTTTTCTGTTTATGACAAAGATGCTTTTAAAGTCGATTTGAGCGAGATTCGCGGTAAATATCCTATATTGGGTATCTGCTATGGAGCACAGTTTATGTCGTATACCAATGGCGGAAAAGTAGAGCCGGCTGGTACGCGCGAATACGGACGTGCTCATCTGGCTTCTTTCTGCAAGGATAATGTGTTGTTCAAAGGAGTTCGTGACGGTTCGCAGGTATGGATGAGTCACGGTGATACGATTACGGCTATTCCGGATAATTTTAAGAAAATCGCTTCGACGGATAAAGTAGAGATTGCTGCTTATCAGATAGAAGGTGAGGATGTATGGGGTGTGCAGTTTCATCCTGAAGTGTTTCACAGTGAAGACGGTACACAGATTCTGAAGAATTTCGTGGTGGATGTTTGCGGTTGCAAGCAAGACTGGTCGCCTGCTTCCTTTATCGAAAGCACGGTTGCCGAATTGAAAGCTCAGTTGGGCGATGATAAAGTAGTACTCGGTTTGAGCGGTGGCGTAGATTCTTCTGTTGCTGCGGTATTGCTGAACAAAGCCATTGGCAAGAACCTGACTTGTATCTTCGTAGATCATGGTATGCTGCGTAAGAATGAGTTTAAGAACGTGATGGCTGATTACGAATGCCTCGGTCTGAATGTAATCGGCGTAGATGCCAGTGAGAAGTTCTTTTCCGAATTGGCCGGTGTGGCTGAGCCGGAAAGAAAGCGTAAGATTATAGGTAAAGGCTTTATTGATGTGTTCGATGTAGAAGCTCACAAGATAAAAGATGTGAAATGGCTGGCTCAGGGCACCATCTATCCGGATTGCATCGAATCATTGTCTATCACAGGAACAGTGATTAAGAGTCATCACAATGTAGGTGGTCTTCCTGAAAAAATGAATCTGAAATTGTGCGAACCGCTTCGTTTGTTGTTTAAGGATGAAGTTCGCCGTGTAGGTCGTGAATTGGGTATGCCGGAACATCTGATTACCCGTCATCCGTTCCCGGGGCCTGGCTTGGCTGTACGTATCTTGGGAGATATTACTCCGGAGAAAGTGCGTATCCTGCAAGATGCTGATGATATATTCATCCAGGGATTGCGTGACTGGGGATTGTATGATAAAGTTTGGCAGGCAGGAGTTATCTTATTGCCGGTACAGTCTGTTGGCGTAATGGGTGATGAACGTACTTATGAAAGAGCAGTTGCCTTGCGTGCCGTAACATCTACGGATGCCATGACTGCCGACTGGGCACATCTGCCCTATGAATTTATGGGTAAAGTTTCGAATGATATTATTAATAAGGTGAAGGGCGTGAACCGCGTGACTTATGATATCAGCTCCAAGCCACCGGCAACCATAGAATGGGAATAAAAGGTTTCTTTTTTTCTGAAAAAACTGAATGGTTATAAATTTAAATAGGGGTATGTCCTTTCGACATACCCCTATTTAAATTTATAGTTTGTACTGGTAGCTATTTATTTAGCCTGCAGTTTGGTAACAATAGTTGCCGTAACTGTCGGGTCGTCTGTATTGCTGGCATTACCGGTCAGGTTTTGAATATATATCACTCCTTTTTGTCCGTCTTGTGTCTGGTATGCATATGCCTTTCCATTCTCAATTTCAATGCTTTCTGCTGCTGGCGACAAACTCTTTAGTGGAGTGTCGTCAATTCTGCTGATAGCGTTGAACTGTTCTAAGGTCATATCTGTAGCTCCGAATTTAGTATTGCGAGCACCGCTAAAGGTTAAGCTGTGTTTGGCTGGAGAAATTAGTACTGCTTTTCCATTCTTATTTTCCATACCTATATTAACTTCAGTGGCATACTTATTTGCTTCGCGGCTCTTATAAATGCGTCCATATAACCATTCGGCATAGAATACTCCCCAATATTTATCAACTGATTCCAGTTTCTTATCGCTATGTTCAGAGAAGATAACAGCAGGAGTGATTTCTACCACAAAATTTTTCTGAAAATCTTCTCCTTTGCCATCAGTCACACTGATTTTGATAGCTTTGTTTTCTGATAAATCTGTTATGGTATAAGAATATTCATAGCTACTCTTAGGCTCATCAAATGTTTGTTTAGTACTTTCGATGACGGATATTGCCGCACCGGTTTCAGCATTGGCAGTGCTGATAGAGAAGGAGGTAAGTCCTGTTGTGGAGGTGATACTTCCTTTTACTGTATATTCTGTGATGCCTTTAGCAATAGTTATAAGGTTAGTACCACCTTCAAAATTGAATAGTACAGTAGGAACATAGTCAACATTAGCTTCATTCTCACAAGAAGTAAGTGAAAACAGGAAGATAAATAACGTATAAAATAAATGTTTTGCTTTCATATTATTGTAAAATTATTGGTTTATAAATTTGATTACCATCCGGTGTTTTGCTCTATATTCTGACTGTTGTCAACTTCTTGCTGCGGAATTGGAAAATAGTAGCATTTGGATAGAAAGATACGCTCTTCCAACAGGCTTCTGGTATACATGGGACTTTCCAGACTGCCTGTTACGACGATCTTGTATACCGGTTTTGAGAACCATTCTTCCGCTTTGGCCCATCGGCGGGCATCAAAGAAACGATTGTCTTCGAATGCAAATTCTATACGATATTCTTTGTAGATGCGTTGTCTGAGTTCTTCCTTTTCCCAATTCTTGTCCTCATCCAGTTTTCCCACACCGGCACGTTTGCGTATCAGATTGACCGTTTTTACTGCATTTTTGCTGTCTCCCAATTCATTAAGAGTTTCTGCATATCCCAGTAATATTTCCGCATAACGTATCATTTGCGGGTTACAGTCATAATTAGAGTTTACTGAACTTTTGTGTCCGATTCTATCGTCGAGATACTTCAGGACGAGATAACCGGATGATTTGCTTTTATCATCCACATCAGTCATATCCAATGCCCGCTGAGCACCATTAAGGTCGAATGTATTGCCATGATAGAAGATTGTCATTTTGAGACGTGGATCCCGGTTCTCATAAGGATTCTTATCATCATATCCTGAATTTTTATTGATGATAGGCTGACCATTAGTATCATATCCGGTGATTGGCTCCGTGCCGTCTTTCATGTCGTAAGCATCTACCAAGTTCTGGGTAGGGGTGGACCCAACATAGGACTTTTCATTCCAGGGAGCTCCTTGGGGAAGATTGCTATGCATGGTAGCATTGGGCGCAAGTAGATATGTATAGATGTTTTCTTTGGTTTTACGTTCGCAGAAATAATGGGCATAACTTGATTCCGGATTCTGCGTGTCATAATATAAATCATAAATTTTCAGTCCCATTACTGCTGACAATGCATCCCTGGCATCTTCCCATTTCTTCCGGTCCATAGACGGGTTGTTCAGTTTGCTGGCAGCATAAAGTTTCGTGCGGGCTATGTAGGCCAGTGCCGCTCCTTTGGTAGCACGTCCGTAATTGGGGGCATCCCATTCTAGTGGGAGTTGTGATGCGACGGCTGACAGTTCGGAAACGATATAGTCGACAGTTGCGTCTGCGTTTGAACGCGAATGGTCCAGATCGGTAGGAGAGATGATTTCATCTCCCAGTAGTACGACTCCTCCATACCAACGATATAATTCGGCATAATACAGCGCCCGTAAGAAACGTGCCTGTACTTTTGAGGATGTTTTTTCTTCATCAGACAACACCGATTTGTCTACTTTCTGCATGAATAGAGTTGCATTACGGATATTATTGTAATAGAAGGTCCAGGGATGTCCTCCGTTCATTGCAATATCAGAGGCAGACATGGTTGATTTGCCATGCGTATGTGCTGAGGAATATTCAATAGGTGCATACGCATTGTCTGTGGCACAGTCAAGGAAAGTAACTCCATCTCCGGAAAAACTGGAGAAGCCACCTTGGATTAGACGCGTGCGGGCATATAGGTTATTTAGAATCTGCCTTGTCTTTGCCGCATCTGCATAGATTAATTCTTCCGTGTTTGTTCCTGTCTGGATTCGTTCCATGTCACCGGTACATCCGCATAGGAGTAGTAGGGAAAAGGTTGTTAAAATTATATTTTTCTTCATATATCGAATTGTTATCAGAGGTTAGAATGTGACGTTTACTCCAAGATTATATATCCTTTGCTGAGGGTAGAAGTTTCCACGGTTGGCGGGTTGTGCCTCCGGGTCTATCACTTTTAGCTTATCCCAAGTGAGCAGGTTGAATCCATTGACATACATCCTTAATGCAGATATCGGGGTTTGGGTAAACCACTTTTTGGGGAAGTTGTAGGATAACTCTACATTCTTGAGCCGTAGGTAAGAAGCGTCATACAGATACATCGAAGATGATTTGAAGTTATTCTGATTGGCACCTGAAGAATTGCTCATACGGTGATAAGTCGCGGTTTGCTGTGTTTCGGGAGTCCATCTGGCCAAATGCCTGTCGGCAAGAGCGGAACCAAGGTTGAAGAATTCCCATGCCACTTCGCCTGTCAATGGAATTGTTACATGTGTTGCTCCCTGAAACATAACGGTCAGGTCGAAGTTTTTGTAGGATAAACCCACTTGGAATGATCCGGTTATTTCGGGCACATCCGAAAAACCGAAAGGTGCGATGTCGTAATCGTTGATAACACCGTCTCCGTTGATATCACGAAAACGGACATCTCCCGGTTGCAAGGTTCCGTATTGTGTAGGACCGGCTGCGATTTCGGCATACGTATTGTAGAATCCGTCGGCTATCAGTGAAAACTGTTGTCCGATAGAGCCTCCGGTACGGTTCATGTAAGGGTATTTGCGTGTCTGCTCATTCTGCTCGATAATTTCATTGTGATTGTAGGCTATATTTGCCTTGATACGATATCCGAAGTCTCTAATCTTATGATCCCATCCTAATTCAACTTCTACGCCTTGATTATTTACTTCCATCAGGTTTTGCGGAGAAAAGCTTGTCACTCCGGAGATGATGTTGGTGCGTGAAGGTGTTTTTAGAATGTTGGTACGGTTTTCGCGGAAGTATTCGGCGTTTAAAGTTAGCTTGCCCTCGAACCAGCGTGTGTCCATACCGATATTGAATTTGGTAGAACGCTCCCAGCTTACAATCTGTGCTGCTTTTCCTTCCAGGAGTCCTCCGCTGGCAGCGGTTGGAGATTCACCGAAGTTGTAATTGGTGCCTGTGGCATAGGTCGCTTCCGAATAATAGGCAAAGTTGCTTCCGAATTTGTCATTACCGACTTGCCCTAATGAAGCTCTTATTTTCCAGTAAGGCAATAGTTTACTGTCTTTGAGGAAAGATTCATTGGTGACAATCCATCCTACGGATGCAGAAGGGAATAATGCATATCGTTCACCTTCGACAAATCTGTTTGAACCATTGTATCCTAAGTTGATTTCTACTAAGTATTTACCGTCGAAGTCATAGTTGGCACGGGCTACCAGTCCTTGATAGATCTGTGGTAATCCGCCATATTCACCGTCGCTCGGAGCCTGATGAGAGTTGTAGTTGTATAAGATAAGTCCTGAAACATTATGTTTCTCGGCAAATTGGCGTGAATAATTCACGAAAGCTTCCCAGTATACACGCTTTTTTGCTCCGGATGCAAAGTTGATGAGAGAAGGGAAGACCTTGGCAAGCAGGCGTTGATATGTTCCGTTCTCGTTATATTTCCATACGGGTTCCACTACATTGAGACCCATACCGTTGTCTTCGATATAGCTATTGTAGGAGAATTTGCCTCCGATACTCAATCCTTTGGTTATGGAATGTAAGTCGTAATTCAGTTTTACGGTTCCTTCCAAAGCGCTGTCATTGTCTTTTCTGTATCCTTGATAGAGGAATGCGTGTAGCGGGTTGGCTCTCACCAGATTTGGAACGGCTGCAAAAGTACCGTTTGCATTGACTAATGGGAATGCATTGGCAGGTGTACGAGTCATATTGTTGAACGCACGGTTGGCATCGCCTTCAGAATTAGGACGGTTTTTGCTTCCGGTACGGTAACTGAAATCAACGCCGATATTGAAGTCCTTAGTAACTTGTATGTCCAGGTTGGTACGCACGTTGAAACGGTTATAGTAGTAGCCGGAATTGTAATCCGGCTGTTGGAGCAGATTATCCAGTTCCGGGTTAACAGCAATCAGTTTTGCCAAATCCGGTTTCTTCTTTAGTTTCTCGATATCGGTTTCGTAGGCTCCGTTCTGATGAAAGTAGCCTAATGATACAAAATATTTGAGCCGTTCGTTACCTCCTGATACATTGACGTTGTACTTCTGTTGTGTACCTAGTTTGGTAAACATATCTACATAGTCATTGTCCGGATGAGTAAACGGACTGGATTGGTCTCGATATAATTGCATATCATGCTCTGTATATTTCGGCGCTTGTCCTTCATTCACCAAACCTTCATTCATCAGTGTTGCATATTCTTCGGAATTTACCATTTTGGTGATACGGTTGATTTGCGTAATACCGAACTCACCTGAAAAAGAAACTTTCGCCTTGCCTGACATACCGCGTTTGGTAGTAACGAGGATAACTCCGTTCGCACCACGTACTCCATAAACAGCGGTAGCAGATGCATCTTTCAATACGGAGATGCTCTCTATTTCGTCCGGGTCGATTTGTGAGAAGTCACGTTCGATACCATCTACCATAATCAATGGAGAAGCATCGTTCACCGTAGCACGTCCGCGGATATAGAGTGCGGCAGCGTCTTCACCGGGACGTCCGCTGGTTTGACGTGTCACCAATCCGGGGATACGTCCTGTCAGACTGTTTGTGACACTAGAAGTAGGACCTTGTTTCAGTTCTCGATTGCCAACAGCGGAAATAGAACCGGTAACTGATACCTTTTTCTGTTGTCCGTAAGCTACGACTACCACTTCGTCCAAAGCCTGTGTGTCATCATGAAGTTTTACGGTAAGTGTTTTCCTGTCCTTTGGTGCGGCAACTTCCACGGTTTTCATTCCTATCATTGAAATAGAAATAATCGCTTTGTTGCTGGTTACCTTTAGTGTGAATTGACCGTCAAGATTTGTAATTGTTCCATTGCTTGGCTGCCCTTTTTCTACGACATTGGCACCGATTAATGGTTCGCCGGCAGCATCTATAACAACGCCTCTTACGGTTTCTTGTGCTTGCGCTCCTATGAACCATAAGCTCATTAGCAGCATTAATATATACCATTTTTTCATATTATACGATTTTTAGATTGTTATCTCCATCCAGGATTCTGTACTAAATTTATATTTAACTGCATTTCCGAGTAGGGGATGGGAGAATAATACATCTTTGTATTAAATTTCCTTTGTCCGTCGACAACAAACTCGTGTGTGGATATCGCCCCATTGTCTTCCCGCTCTATTCTGAATCCCATGAGCGGCTGATTCAAATCCTTTTCGGCTGTCTTCCACCTTCTCAAGTCAAAATAGTGTTGATCTTCGAATGCCAATTCAACCCGTCTTTCATTTCTTATTTTATTTGTCATTTCCGTTGGGGAAGTTGTGGTGTATGGGGTTGTTATTCCTGCACGTGTTCTTACTTTGTTCAAGGTTTCGAGGGCTGTCCAGCCTAGGTCGGCTGCGTCATTCGGTCCGTATGCTTCGTTCATGGCTTCGGCATATAGCAGATAGATATCCGCCAAACGAATGACCGGGAAGTAATGATAGGTATTCGTTATTGTTTGGGCCGATAGGTTGATGTTCGTATCAAGAAACTTACGCAAATAATAACCTGTAACGGTAGAACGAAGATTGACTTTACCGATGGCATCCTGGCTGCTTGGGTCGCTAATGTTGATTTCTCCTCTTGCGCCTAAGGTACTTCCGTCATGAACGATAGTAGCATTGAAACGTGGGTCCATATTCTCGAATCGGGCATCTGACTGCATATCGTTGGTACTGCCATCTATTTTTTCAAAAGCGGATACCAAGTTATGGGAAGGGCAAGTGCCTCCCGAGCCCAGCAGTGAAGGAGGATAATTGTAAAGTTCCAGCAGATAGCTTTTGGGATTTCCGGTATATATTATATATTCAGGATTCTGGTTTGGCTGTATGATAAATAGTTTTTCAAAATTGGGGTATAAATATAACTTGTCCGGGGCAAGGTCAATCACGGTTTTCAAAGCCTTGGCGGCCAATTTCCATCTTTCCTGTATGTTTCCGTCAGTATATCCGAGAAGCGGACTTTGTACATTGTTGAATAAAGGACTCGCTGCGTATGCCAACGTTTTAGCTTTGATAGCCAACGGGCATACACTGGCTGACAAAAAGCCGAAAGTGCGGTATTGATTGGTGATGTAATTGTAGCGGGTAAACACTTCGCTGGCTTCATTACATAAACCTACAATATAATCGACGCAATCGCTGAAATTATTACGGGGTAACGTTATAATCTCTTTATCATCAAGAGTATATGTCTTTTTAACGAGCGGAACTCCTCCGTATCTTTTGATTAACTCGAAATAATAGAGTGCACGGACCGATTTACTCTCTGCTATGGCTAGTTCTTTGTAACTTTCAACTTGTGCATCTGTCCAACCGGCATTGTTTTGCAGAAGAGGGATGTACTGTTCAAAATAAAGTGAACGGCGGATGCCAATGTATAATTCGGCCCAACGGTTTTCTATCGGACTAATTTCGGTTGCATATCCTTGTCCCAGTTTATACATTGCGTTGGCAGGATCTACATAAGCGGCGTCATCTGTAGATGCGTCGAGGAATGCTGTATAGTTACTTTCGTATCCATTAGGCATAGCTACGTAGATACTATTCAGCATTTGGATTGTTTTGTTATAATCGATGAATGTTTCTTCCGGTTGCCAGTATTCATACGGCTGCTGGTCCAGGTAGTCACACGAAGAAACCGCAAGGGCGATGTAACCTGTTATGAGTATATGTTTAATCGTTCTCATAGTTAATTAAAATTTAATGTTAATTCCGGCGCTGAATGAGCGTTGTAGCGGGTAAACTATACCATTGCCATAGGCTTCCGGATCAATGACGTCTAGTTTATCAAATGTGAGTAGATTCTGGCCATTCAAGAAGATACGGAGTTCTTCAAGTCCTATGGAACGGATCGTTTTGGTCGGCAGATTGTATGATAGTTCTACATTCTTTAATCTCAGATAAGAGGCGTTCCGTTGCCAATAGGTAGACGAAAGATTGTTGTTACTTGAACCTGCGGCTTTGGTTGTAAATTTCGGACTGTTGGCAGATGGGGCTTCCGGTGTCCACCTGTTTCGTTGATCTTCATACATATTTCCGTTATTGTAGAATGCGAATGCTGTGTATGAAGAAATCATTTTGGAAACTTTAGCCGCACCTTGGAATAGTACGGACAGAGAGAAGCCTTTATAACTTCCTCCGAAGCTAACGCCGTAGAACAACTGTGGAATATCTGTGTAGCCATAACGTACGCGGTCTTTTTCATCTATCTTACCATCTCCGTTGATATCTTTATATCGTATATCTCCGGGAGCTACGCTGTTCAATGTATGGACAGGTGCCGCCGCAATCTCTTCATACGATTGGAAAATGCCGTCGGCAATATAAATCAGTGAAGTTCCGTAAGGGTGTCCTTTGGAATACATATAATCATACGGTTGCAAAGCTTCATCCATGTCAATTACTTTATTCTTGCTGTAAGATATGTTACCGCTGAAGAAATAATTGAAATCTTTGCCTGCGTGATCTTCCCAGTTGAGGCTGGCTTCCCAACCTTTGGTTTCCATTTTTCCGATATTCTTGCCGGGCATATAGGTGACAGTGTAGCCCAACATGGATGAGAATGTGGAAGGAATAGTGTATACTCCGGTGCGGCGGTCTTTCCAAATGTCGAATGTCGCGTTCAATCGATTAGAGAACAGACCTAAGTCTGCACCAAGATTCATTTGAGTGGATTCCTCGTAGGTAGCGGAAGGATTAGCTTGTTGAGTCTCCAGTAAAGAAGTGTATTGCATCATGTCATTACCAAAATACATTCCTTCGTTTAGGTTCTGAAGACGGCTCATATGCATATATGCAGATACTGCACGGTCATTGTTGACTTTGCCGATACTGCCGCGTATCTTCAGATTAGAAATAACAGGCTTTAATGCATCAAAGAATTTTTCGTTGGATGCATACCATGCCAAAGACACAGTGGGAGACAGTCCCCAGCGGTTCTCATCATTGAATTTGTAAGATCCCTGATAGCCGAAAGTGGCATCTATCTGGTATCTGTTATCATATTTGTAGGCAAACCAGCCTCCGACTGTTTGATAGCGGAACGGAAGCACAATGCTTTGATTGTATTCATATTGGTCATAGAACATCATTCCTGAGACATTGTGCTTGCCGAAAATATGGTCGTAGCTAAGCTTGAAGTTTAGCGTGGTGTTTCGCGCGTCACCATATTTCATGGCAGCATTTGATATCATCTCCTCGCTATTTCCATATTTCTGAAGCACTCCGTTATTCTGAAGTGTGTAGTAATTGAAAGAGCGGGTCCGATTTTGTTTTTGCAGGTTGTACACGTCCATTGAAATCTGTCCGTAGAGTGATAAACCCTTCAGAAGAAAATCCAGATCCTGCTTTAGTGATACTGAAAAGGCACCATAACGTTTATCAATTGCTGTATAACCGCCTCTGTTTAAGATAGCCCATGGATTGGTATATTTATCATTGCCTGCTGTAATACGGTCTCCTGGCTGTGATTTGATTGGATTCCCCGATTGGTCTACATAGTTGTGCGTATCCTTATAATACATAGGGAATGCAGTAGCTGGGGTTTTCAATAGATTCTGAAATATATATTGTTGTGCTTGGTCGTAATAAGGTGAATTTTCACTTTGCATCCATCCGTCTAGCTTTACTGATAAAAGGGTAGTGGAGGTGATATCGAAATCTACGTTTGAGCGGAAGTTGATTCGGGAGAATTCAGTGTTGGTACTGTAATTTTGTTCTTTTTCCGTATTAAACATACCTGCTTGTCCGGTATATCCTAATGAGACAAAATAGCGGGTACGCCCGGAACCTCCTTCTACTGTGGCATTATATCGCTGCATGAAAGTTCCTTTTTTAAGCAAGTTCCCTATCCAGTCGACATCCGGATAGCGCTCCGGGTCTGAATGAGCGGCGAATTTTTTGATCTCCGTTTCTGTGTAGAAAGGATTCAAACCGTCATTAATGTTCGCTTCATTGTATGATTGAGCGTATTCTGCTGCGTTAACCGCTTTGGGAACTCTCATGTTTTGCTGATATATCCCTTGGATGTTGAGGCTGACTCTGGGCTTTCCGAGACGTCCGGATTTTGTTTCAATCAGAATGACTCCGTTTGCACCTCGCATACCATAAAGGGCAATAGCGGAAGCATCTTTTAATATGGTTACTCTTTCAATTTCCTGAGTTTGCACCATACCGTAATAACCGCGCTCTTGTCCATCTATGAGTACAAGTGCACCGTTCCCATTACTACGTATTCCACGTATATAAATGGAGGCATCGTCATTACCCGGTTCTCCACTTCGCTGAATTGTAGTTAACCCCGATATTCTACCTGACAACGCATTAGATAAATGCTGTACAGGTACATTCTCCAATACTTTACCGGAGATTACATCGGATGCACCGCTAAACTCTGTTTTTAACTTATTTCCATAGGGGATGGAAATGATTGTCGAGTCTTTTTCATTCTCTTCCTTTACTGTTTTGTCCTGTGCAGAAATGACGGTTGAATAACCAGCAATTGAGCAAAATAGTAGAAAGAACTTGATTTTAAAAGTTTTCTTTCTCATAAATATTAAATTAAGGGAAATATTTTATAATATTCGGTTTTTGAATAAGTTGTAGTAGAACTTATTCTAATTGTTTTATATCTATGATAATCAGTTGTTTAATGCAATGATATATACTAAAAAGAGGAAGTAGTATAAAATTGGTATCTAAAAGAATAGGGTTAATTTGTAATCGAATGAAAAATAAATAAAATATTCGATTGATATTTTAAAATCAATTAATATATTTGCAGAGAATTAAGAACAAAATGAAACTTTAAAGCAAAATTGCCCATGAAAACTAAATATATTTAATATAACTCGGAAAATTATTAAGTTCTACTACAACTAAGCTATTAATTTTATCTTTTAGAAATGCGGATGAGGAAAGGAAATGATCTCTTTAAATGGTTTTATATATTCGCTATTTTACAATCGAGGATAAATTGAGTACTATTTGTGTCACCTAAATAATTGATTTTAGTATTTACACTTTTTTTCTTCACATGGTGATACGATCCTGCAAAGACGTGTGTTTGTGAAAAGCCTTTATAATTTATTAGATTAGCAGCCGTTGTGCGTCCGGAATAAGAACCTCTTTCCGTCGCAATTCAACCAAACCGTTGTCTTGCAATTCATTAAGCGCTTTGGAAGTATTCAACCGGGTGTCGTCCAAATAGCGGGCAAGGTCGTCCATCTTAATTTTGAATATCTTTTCTCCTTGAGGCTTTTCGCAATGCAGCAGAAAAAAACGGATGATTTTGCTTTTCAAATCCTGTGTGGACTCTTCCCATAAACGTGAATAAAGGTTCTGTGCCCGATTGCTCACAATATTCATGTAGTTGAGCCGGAAGATTTCGTAGTTAAACAGGTCGCTGAGTACAAACGCTTTACTGATGCTCACGGTGTGGGCTTGCGTATGCGCTATATAAGAAGAATTATAATTGGTATTCATTCCGAATAACGACTGCGGCTCTATCAGATAGGGCGCTTCCATTCGCTCAATGACAGTATAAATGTTTTCTTTGGAATTTGTGACGATTGAAACTTCGCCTTTCAGCAGAAAACGGAGCTGTGTACAAGGACTGCCACTTTCAATGATAGTTTCTCCCGCTTTATGCTTGATAAAGTGTAACTTTACCTTATCCAGTATGCTGGTGAAATCTTCATGGCAAAGACCTTGGAATAAAGGCAATTGGAGTAAAGTGTCGAACATCGTTTCCATACGTCGTAATCTCTTGTTAATCGTACAAATTTACTCATAATACAACACTGCTGTCAACATATGACCTCTCTTTTTGTTTTTTTTATTGTTTGAATGCATAAAAATAGAGTATATTTGCAGAAAAAAAGGAGGAAATTATGTTTGCAGGCTTCAATTGGCAACAGATGATCAGTGCGTTTATCGTACTTTTTGCGGTAATAGATATTATCGGTTCTATACCTATTATCATTAATCTGAAGGAAAAAGGGAAAGATGTGAATGCAATGAAAGCTACTGTCATCTCTTTTGTCTTGTTGATAGGATTTTTCTATGCGGGAGATATGATGCTGAAACTCTTCCATGTAGATATTGAATCGTTTGCCGTTGCAGGTGCATTTGTTATTTTCCTCATGTCTTTGGAAATGATTCTGGATATTGAGATTTTCAAGAATCAGGGTCCTATCAAAGAAGCCACTTTGGTGCCGCTTGTCTTTCCTTTGCTGGCAGGTGCCGGGGCTTTCACTACATTGCTTTCCCTGCGGGCGGAATATGCCAGTATTAATATTATCATAGCCTTGGTGTTGAATATGATTTGGGTTTACTTCGTGGTAAGTATGACCGGACGTGTGGAGCGTTTTCTCGGAAAAGGCGGTATTTACCTTATCCGTAAATTCTTCGGCATCATTCTGCTGGCTATTTCAGTAAGGCTGTTTACAGCAAATATAACCTTGCTGATTGAGGCGTTGCATAAGTCCTGACAGGAAGTTGCTGTATACCTGTTTTATGTGTTTTCGCCTTCTTCCGGAGTTGTTGCTGTTTCGCTGGCTTCTTCCTCCTCCTCTTCATCTGCAAAAGGTTCCGGTCGTTGAGGCCCGTGATTTACGAAGGCAAATGCGCAGAGCACTCCCATGATTCCACCGCTGAGATGCCCTTCCCACGACATATTGGCGGGAGAGAAGTAGGGAAACATATGCCAGATAATCCCGCCATATAAAAAGGTGACAAGCAGTGAAATGGCAATAAGCGGGACATATTTGCGGAGAATACCGCTGAAAAAGAGAAAGAAAGCCAGTCCGTAGATAAGTCCGCTGGCACCGATATGCCATCCCGGTTTACCTATTATAAAGGTGAGCAGTCCCGCGCCGAGCCAGATAAGCACAAAAATTCTGCCGGCTATTCCCCGGTAAAAGTAAAAAAGACACCATGAAAGAAAAAATAAAGGGAGTGTGTTTGCCAGTAGATGACTGAATCCGCTGTGTATCAGCGGATGAGTTAAAATACCGGTCAAACCACGCTTTTCCATAGGGTATACCCCCAGGTGGGAGAAGTCCCAGTCCATCCCGACTTCGAGCAACTTGAGTATGTATAATATGAAAATTAAGAACAAGGGCTTTGCGGCAGCCACCATGATACGCTGAATATCTTGCTTCATGACATTCTTTTCTTTAGATATTTTACGCAATACTACGAATATTTGCACAAAATCTGAAAATAAAAAGGCTTTTTATTTTTGTTTTTATCTATAATTTGTACATTTGGGCGTTATACCTGTTGTATATACTGTTACAGCCGATATATATGCGGTGTAACATAAATATATATACAATAATAATAGCCAATAATTAACCTTTAAATAATGCACAACTATGAGTTATTTACGATTTGACAAGACCCTCATGACGAATCTGGAAGAATCTCTTCAGAGAGAAATACTCCGGACGAACAAGGCAGGAGCTTATCATTGTACAACGATTGTTGATTGTAACACACGCAAATATCACGGCCTGTTGGTGATTCCTGTTCCCAATCTCGACGATGAAAATCATGTGCTGCTATCTTCTCTTGATGAAACGGTAATTCAACACGGTGCTGAGTTTAACCTGGGATTGCATAAATATCAAGGAAACAACTTTAGTCCCAACGGACACAAG
>OJJH01000217.1_pt1 | contig 25170 bp, 14 predicted proteins | sample 1596251 | NCBI WGS metagenome assembly OJJH01 (sample SAMEA4350153, study PRJEB24818) | metagenome | biome: human; feature: gut; material: faeces | place: Denmark | collected 2013-09
ATATATGACAGATAAGATATACATTTGAAGAAAAAAAGAAAATGGGTGAAAAAGCTTCGATGTGGAATCTTTGGCACGGCTGTCATAAATTGAGTGAGGGCTGCTGTCATTGTTATGTATATCGTACGGATGGCAAATACGGGAAAGACAGTTCAGTAGTGGCAAAGACAGAAAAGTTCGACCTGCCTCTGCAACAGAAAAAGAACGGGACGTATAAAATACCTTCAGGCAATCTGGTATACACTTGCTTTACTTCCGATTTTCTGATTGGGGATGCCGACGAGTGGCGTGCCGAAGCATGGGAAATGATGCGGATACGCCAAGACCTTCGTTTTCTTTTCATCACAAAACGGATAGACAGGTTGCAACAATGTTTGCCCTCTGATTGGGGAGACGGTTATGATAATGTGACGATTTGCTGCACAATGGAGAATCAGGACAGGGTGAATTATCGCCTGCCTATTTATAAGGCAGCTCCTATTAAACATAAAATCATTATCTGTGAGCCGCTTCTCAGCCGGATTGATTTCAGAGGAGAACTGGGAGATTGGGTGGAACAGGTCGTTGCCGGGGGAGAGTCAGGGAAAGAAGCCCGTGTATGTGATTATGATTGGGTATTGGATATCCGGCAGCAGTGTATAGATGCCAATATCAGTTTTTGGTTCAAGCAGACAGGCAGTTATTTGCTGAAAGAGGGGCATGAGTATAAGGTTGCCCGCCAGTTTCAACATTCGCAGGCACGGAAAGCGGAAATAAATTATACTCCCTGAATTTGAGTACAAAATGTGGATAATCACGTCTTTTCTTAAAGATATTGTGTAAATTTTAAATTATCCATATTAATGAAACAGATAAAGCTGTTACTTCTTTTAGCTTCCGCCACCGTTACGGGAGCGCTCGCGCAGAGCAATGGATTGACGGATATGAGTCAGAGCCGTTTTGCTAAAATGGCAAATACCCGGGTCGATGCAGTGCAATGGACAAATGGTTTTTGGGGCGACCGTTTTAATGTGTTTAGCCGGACTTCTTTGCAAAGTATGTGGAACACTTGGAATACGCCGGAAGTCTCTCACGGTTTCCGTAATTTTGAGATTGCATCAGGTGTGTGTAAAGGGGAACATTGGGGACCACCGTTCCATGACGGAGATATGTATAAGTGGATGGAAGGAGTCGCTTCTGTCTATGCTGTCAATAAAGACCCGGAACTGGACAAGTTAATGGATAACTTTATTGCTTGTGTTGTAAAAGCCCAACGTGCTGATGGTTATATACATACGCCTGTCATCATTGAGGAATTGAATAAAGGGATTGACTCTCATGCATTGAACGATGAACACAAGCAGACTGTGATTGGTACGAAAGTAGGTGCGGAAAATGAAAAAGGTGCTTTTGCCAACCGCCTGAATTTTGAAACTTATAATCTGGGACATCTGATGATGGCAGGTATCATTCATCGTCGTGCCACCGGAAAAACAACTCTTTTCGATGCCGCTGTGAAGGCGACGGACTTCCTTTGCCACTTTTATGAAACGGCTTCTGCCGAATTGGCTCGCAATGCCATTTGCCCTTCTCATTATATGGGGGTAGTCGAAATGTACCGTGCTACCGGAAATCCCCGTTATCTGGAACTTTCTAAGAATCTGATTGATATTCGCGGTATGGTGGAAAATGGTACGGATGACAATCAGGACCGCATTCCTTTCCGTGACCAGTATCGTGCAATGGGACATGCCGTACGTGCCAACTATCTGTATGCCGGAGTAGCGGATGTATATGCGGAGACAGGCGAACAACAGTTGATGAAGAATCTGACTAGTATTTGGAATGACATTGTTACCCGCAAAATGTATGTGACCGGAGCTTGCGGAGCGCTTTATGACGGTACATCGCCTGATGGTACTTGTTATGAGCCGGATAGTATCCAGAAAGTGCACCAGAGTTATGGGCGTCCTTATCAGTTGCCCAATAGCACCGCACACAATGAAACATGTGCCAATATCGGCAATATGCTGTTCAACTGGCGTATGCTGGAAGTGACAGGAGATGCGAAATATGCTGAACTGGTAGAGACTTGCCTTTATAATAGTGTATTGAGCGGGATTAGTCTCGATGGTAAGAAATACTTCTATACGAATCCGTTGCGTATCAGTGCCGATTTGCCTTATACACTTCGCTGGCCGAAAGAACGGACAGAATATATCAGTTGTTTCTGTTGTCCGCCGAATACTTTGCGTACACTTTGCCAGGCACAGAATTATGCATATACATTGAGCCCGGAAGGAATTTACTGCAACTTATATGGCGCAAATACATTAACAACGGACTGGAAAGATAAAGGCGAAATTGCTTTGGTACAGGAGACGGATTATCCTTGGGATGGTAACGTACGTGTGACGTTGAATAAAGTTCCCCGTAAGGCGGGTGCTTTTTCTCTTTTCCTTCGTATCCCGGAATGGTGTGAAAAGGCTGCATTAAAAGTGAATGGTCAGCCGGTGCAAATGGATGCAAAAGCGAATACATATGCGGAAGTCAATCGCGTATGGAAAAAAGGCGATGTAGTGGAACTCGCAATGGATATGCCTGTCCGTCTGCTTGAAGCCCATCCGTTGGCAGAGGAAATCCGTAATCAGGTAGTGGTGAAACGCGGACCGTTGGTTTACTGCCTGGAAAGTATGGATATTGCAAACGGAGAGAAGATTGATAACGTATTGATTCCTTCCGATATTAAATTGACACCTAAAAAAATAACGATAGAAGGCAGTCCGATAGTGGCTCTTGAAGGGACAGCACGTTTGGCATCTCCCGCTTCTTGGGAAGGAGTGCTTTATCGTCCGGTGGCTCAGGCTGAAAAAGCAGTGAATATTCGTCTGATTCCTTATTATGCTTGGGGTAACAGAGGAAAGGGAGAAATGACGGTATGGATGCCATTAACAAGATAAGACTATGATTGGAAAGAGTTTGAAAATAGCTTGTTCATTACTTGCCATAAGTTCCACGCTTATGGCAGGTGATATATGGGTTTCTCCGAAAGGGAATGATTTCAATGATGGCACGAAGCAATCGCCGAAAGCAACTCTGACTTCGGCATTGCGGCAAGCACGGGAATGGCGTCGTACAGGCGACAACCGTATCCAAGATGGAATCACTATCTATATGGAAGGCGGAACATATGCATTGCATGAACCTGTTTTTATTCGCCCGGAAGATAGCGGAACAAAGGAATCTCCTACGGTAATTCGCTCCATCTCCGGTGAAGAAGCGATATTAAGCGGAGGCGTGCGTATCCGTAACTGGAAAAAGCAAGGGAAACTTTGGGTAGCGGACGTGCCGACATTCAATGGACGTCCGTTGGATTTCCGGCAATTATGGATAGATGGGAAAAAAGCTGTCCGTGCCCGTGATGTGGAAGACTTCGAGAAGATGAACCGTATTTGCAGTGTGGACGAGAAGAATGAGATTCTTTATGTTCCTGCGACTGCTGTTCGCAAACTGATAGATAACAAAGGAATTTTGAAAGCTGAATATGCGGAAATGATACTTCATCAGATGTGGTGTGTGGCAAACCTGCGTATCCGTTCCGTAGAGATTCAAGGCGATAGTGCGGCAGTACGCTTTCATCAGCCGGAAAGCCGGATTCAGTTTGAACATCCCTGGCCGCGTCCGATGGTGACGACGAATGGACATAACTCCGCTTTCTATCTGACAAATGCACGAGAGTTGCTGGATATCCCGGGAGAATGGTACCATGATATCAATGCCCGTAAAGTTTATTATTACCCCAGAGAGGGCGAGAAGATGCAGGATGCCGGTATGGAAGCTATCATCCCTGCTGTTGAAACATTGGTGCAAGTGGAAGGTACACTAGACCGTCCTGTCTCTAATATCCGTTTTGAGAAAATCACATTCTTGTATACTACCTGGATGCGTCCTTCAGAAAAGGGGCATGTGCCGCTTCAAGCAGGTATGTATCTGACAGACGGCTATCGGATAGAACCGAAGATACAGCGGAATTATCTGAATCATCCGTTGGATAATCAAGGATGGCTGGGACGTCCGGCAGCGGCTGTCCGTGTGGCGGCTGCCAATCAGATTGACTTTGAGCGTTGCCGGTTCGAACATTTAGGTTCCACCGGATTGGATTATGAAGAAGCAACACAGGGCGGTGTAGTCCGCGGTTGTCTTTTCCGTGATATTGCGGGGAATGGTTTGCTAACCGGTAGCTTCTCTCCGGCAGCTCATGAAACGCATTTACCTTATGACCCTGCCGACCGCCGGGAAGTATGCACGCATCTGCAAATCAACAATTGCTATTTTACGGAAGTGGGTAATGAGGACTGGGGATGCCTTGCCATTGCTGCGGGATATGTGAGTGATATTAATATCGGGCATAATGAAATCTGTGAGGTTCCTTATAGTGGAATCAGCCTTGGGTGGGGATGGACGCAAACTGTGAACTGTATGCGTAATAACAAAGTCCATGCAAATCTGATTCATCATTATGCGAAGCATATGTACGATGTGGCAGGTGTTTACACCCTCGGCTCACAGCCGAAAAGTTACGTGACGGAGAACTGCGTACATAGCATTTACAAACCAAGTTATGTGCACGACCCGAATCACTGGTTTTATCTATATACGGATGAAGGTTCTTCTTTTATTACTGTACGTGATAACTGGACGGAAGGGGAGAAGTACCTTCAAAATGCCAATGGCCCCGGAAATGTATGGGAAAATAATGGTCCGAAGGTAGATACCGCCATTCGTGAACGTGCCGGATTGGAGGCAGAATATAGGGATTTGCAGAATGTCCGATAGTGATATTTCTTATAACACAGTTGGTTAGCAATAGAAAGAATAATGAAAAAGAAATACATGATATTATTTGGTGCCTTGTCTTTAGCAAGCAGCACCTTTGCACAGACCTGGATATGGTATCCGGGAGATTACGAAATCTGGTTGGGCAACCAAATGAATAACCGTCGCACGGAACGCGGTGCTTTTTTTCCGCCTTTTTGGAAAACGGATAGCCATTATGTAGTCGTAGAATTCAGCAAGCAACTGAATCTTGCCGAACCGGAAGAAATATTGATTGCCGCCGAAGGAAAGTACAACGTCAAGCTGGACGGAAAACTTCAGTTCGGTATGCCGGAAACGATGCTACTTCCGGCAGGAAAACATAACTTGAACATCAAAGTCTGGAATCAGGCTACGCCGCCCACTATTTACGTGAAAGGAAAGACTGTGAATTCTGATTCTTCTTGGCGTGTGACGTACGAAGACAAGGAATGGATTGACGAAAGCGGCAAGGCTAGTGATACGTCCGCTACCGTTTATATGGATGCCGGATGCTGGAACTTTGACGGCGCTACCCAACGCCCTTCCCAATTCAGCCTGATGCGTGAACCGCAGCAACCTGTCGCTCAAACAGAGCAATCCGAAGGAGGGATTCTTTATGATTTTGGAAAAGAAACATTCGGGTTCATCACACTAAAGAATCTTTCCGGAAAAGGAAAAATAGAGATTTACTACGGTGAAAGCCCTGAAGAAGCAAAAGATAAGGCGTATTGCGAAACATTGGATAAACTGTTATTAGAACCGGGACAAGTGACCGACCTTGCTATCCGCAGCACTTCTCCTTTGAATAGTTCCGATAACGAATATACATTGGAGAACAGCAAGGCTTTCCGCTATGTCTATATTACACACGAGTCGGGTGTAAAGATTGGAGAGGTATCCATGCAATATGAATATCTTCCCGAAGAATATCGTGGTAGTTTCCGATGCAATGATGAAGAACTGAACCGTATTTGGGAAGTAGGTGCATACACCATGCATCTTACTACCCGCGAGTTCTTTATTGACGGCATCAAACGCGACCGTTGGGTATGGAGTGGCGACGCTATCCAAAGTTACCTGATGAATTATTATCTTTTCTTTGATAATGAATCCGTAAAACGTACTATCTGGTTGCTTCGTGGCAAAGACCCTGTGACGAGCCATAGTAATACTATCATGGATTATACTTTCTACTGGTTTCTTAGTGTATATGATTATTATATGTATAGCGGTGACCACCACTTCGTGAATCAACTATACCCACGTATGCAAACAATGATGGACTACGTGTTGGGACGTACCAATAAGAATGGTATGGTAGAAGGAATGACAGGCGACTGGGTATTTGTAGACTGGGCAGACGGTTATCTGGATAAGAAAGGAGAACTCTCTTTCGAACAAGTCTTATTCTGCAGAAGTTTGGAAACCATGGCATTATGTGCTGAATTGGTAGGAGATGCAACCGGCAAGCAGAAATATGAGAAACTGGCCGCTGCTTTGAAAGCAAAACTGGAACCTGCATTCTGGAATAATCAGAAACAAGCTTTTGTACATAACTGTGTGAATGGCCAGCAAAGTGACGCAGTAACCCGTTATGCGAATATGTTTTCTGTATTCTTCCAATATCTGGATGCAGACAAGCAGCAAGCCATTAAACATTCTGTTCTTTTGAATGACAGCATCTTGAAAATAACAACTCCCTATATGCGTTTTTACGAACTGGAAGCTCTTTGCGCTCTTGGCGAACAAGATGCTGTAATGAAGGAAATGAAAGCCTACTGGGGTGGAATGTTGAAAGAAGGAGCCACTTCATTTTGGGAGAAATATAACCCGGAAGAGAACGGCACGCAGCATCTTGCCATGTACGGACGTCCATATGGAAAGAGTTTGTGTCATGCTTGGGGAGCAAGCCCCATTTATCTGTTGGGTAAATACTATCTGGGAGTAAAACCTGTAAAAGAAGGCTATAAAGAATTTGCTATTGCTCCGGCATTGGGCGGATTGAAATGGATGGAAGGCACTGTTCCTACTCCGAATGGCAATATCCATGTCTATATGGATAACAAGACAATAAAAGTAAAAGCAACGGAAGGTAAGGGATATCTGACAATCAAGAGCCGTCGCCAACCGAAAGCTAATATAGGAACTGTAGAGCAAGTCTCAGCAGACACATGGCGTCTTTGGATTGATTCGCCGGAAGAAAGAACGGTTACTTATCGTTTGTAATCTATTTGTTAATAAGTTAGTGGATTTAGTCCTTGATTGATAGTTCCTTTTTGGGAGAGAGGAATTGTTAATCAGGGACTTTTTTCGTAAATACCTCTAAGTTTTCTAGGGAATTTGCTACATTTGTTCTTCATAAAGATAGAAGCAAGTAATATACTTTTAGTTCTTTTGGAAACAAGTAAACAAAATCCGGAGAATGAAAAACAAGATTGACCGATATACTGATACAGATGATGAAAAACTCTTCGCCTTGATTGAACAAGGTGACGAAGGAGCTTTCACCCAAGCTTATGAAAGGTATCATAAACTATTATATGTATTAGCCTATCGTTATTTAATGAGTTCTGATATGGCAGAAGATGTAGTGCAGCACGTCTTTACCCGCCTGTGGGAATTCCGTTCAGAACTACGTGTGGGAATCAGCTTGAAGAACTACCTCTTTACAATGACGAAAAATCATGTCCTGAACTTGATTCGTAATGAAAACAACGCAATTACTAAGAACTATGAGATGGCACAAGCTGCTTCACCTTACGAAGATAATCTGATAGAAAATTTGGAGAAGAAAGAGCTGATGTCCAGTTTTTATAAAGCTGTGGATATGCTTCCTGCGCACAAACGGGATATTTGCTTGATGAAAGTCGAAGAAGAACTGACGAATCAGGAAATTGCGGAACGGATGAATTTATCCGTAAACACTATCAAGACACATTATTCGGAAGCGTTGAAACTTCTCCGTATCCACTTGAGCAAGATGTTAATAATTGTTGCGTTTACCACACTAATGACCTTTTTGAGTGTCCATTTAATAAAGTGATAAAAATGAATAGACCTACTGATAAACAAATAGAAGAAGTATTGGCAGGAATTGCCAGTCCGGAAGATGCAAAATATGTAGCAGAGTGGTTTGCTACGGAAGAGGGGAGTGATTACCTGGAAGCCGCTATGACACGGGATTCGGAACTGATAAAAAATGAGTTCGCAGACTTGTATGTGAACCATGATATTCCTTCAAAGAAAATGCAAGAGCAGATACGGAAGAACATTCGTATGAAGAAGTTGAAACGTATCTGTTTCCGGGTTGCAGCCGTATTGATACCTGTTGTCTTGATTGTCGGACTTTATATACAACTAAATTCTAAAGTCGACCTGTTCGGTACTTCCGAATACGAAGAAGTAGTTGTAGCCAAAGGTGAACGCATACAAATAATGTTTCAGGACGGGACAAAAGTATATATCAATTCTGACTCGAAGTTAAGATATCCCAAGAAGTTTGCTCTAAACACCCGGGAAGTTTTTCTTGAAGGAGAAGCCTATTTCGTGGTGGCCAAGAATAAGAACCGTCCTTTTATTGTCAATCTGAACGGGCCGGCAATTCACGTACTGGGAACTTCTTTCAATGTACAGGATTACCCGGAAAACAAGGATATTGTAGTATGTCTGGATGAAGGAAATATTAATCTGACTCTTCCTACGGAAAAGAAATACCCGGTGCAACCCGGCGAAAGGTTAGTATATAACAAAGAGAACAAACAGTGCACCATATCCCAAATGAACGATATGCAACGCTTGTCGATGTGGAAACAGAATGTGATAGTATTTAAAGATACTCCGTTGCCGGAAGTCATCAAAGTATTAAACCGCTGGTATGATGTAGACTTTAAAGTAGAAGATGAACAAGCTTTGAAGTATGTCTATACATTGACTTCGGATAATACATTATTAGAAAAAGTATTGATGGATTTAGAGAAAATCGCCCCGGTGAAGTTTGAGTATAATGAAGACAAAAAAGAAGTGATAGTAAAAATGAAATAATATAATCATCAGAAATAAATAAGGCATATGAATAAAAAAGTTGATTTATCCATATCTTGTTATGGAAAAGTAAAAGACAGGAAATATGATATTGTGGCATTGCCGTGGGGAGCTACCGAACCTCATAATCTGCATTTGCCCTATATGACGGATTGTATTCTTTCCCATGACGTAGCGGTTGACGCTGCATTGATAGCTAAACAGGAATATGGCGTGAACTGCATGGTTATGCCGCCCATCGCCATGGGTTCACAAAATCCGGGACAACGGGAACTTCCCTTTTGTATCCATACGCGTTATGAAACGCAAAAAGCCATATTGACGGATATTGTTTCTTCCCTTTATATTCAAGGCATCCGAAAGTTGGTTATTATCAACGGACACGGCGGCAATACTTTTAAAAGTATGATTCGTGATTTGTCGGTAGACTATCCTGACTTCCTGATAGCATCCAGTGAATGGTACACTGTATTAAAAGCAAAGGATTATTTTGAAAATCCGGGTGACCATGCGGATGAAGTCGAAACATCGGTAATGATGCACTATCATCCCGAACTGGTCAATCTTGAAGAAGCAGGGAATGGAGAATATAAAACCTTTGCCATACAGTCTTTGAATGAAAAGGTGGCGTGGATTCCCAGAAACTGGGGAAAAGTATCCAAAGATACCGGTGTGGGCGACCCGCGTGGAGCTTCTGCGGAAAAAGGTAAGAAGTTTGCAGAAGCAATCGCAGAAAAATATGCAAAGCTCTTTGACGAATTGGTGAATCAGGAACTTTACTAGATTGCAAAAAATATAGTGACGCTATCCTTGCGTGATAGTGACGGTATCCGGTAAGTATAGCGTCACTATGTAGACAGGATACCGTCACTATCCCAAAACACTGTTTCTAACGCACTGCCAAGAAACCGAATCTATTGATATAAGTCCTTCTGAAAATAAAATCCGGAAGGACTTTTCTTTTTATATCCCATTTTCCTACAAATAAAAAAACAAGCCATATCTTTCTGAAAGCTAGTATATTATCACACGGATATTTATTGGCAATAAAAAAACTTCAGAAAAAAACGCTTTTTCCCTCACCCGCTTCTTAATCTCGTGTGTCCACTAAATACAAAGAGATTAAGAACCTATTTATAACTTTAAACAAACTAAGTATGAAGAACAGAGTATTGCTTGTATTGTTATTGAGTTTTGCTGTAAGTCTTACAGCATCGGCTCAGAAAATAACAATGAATCTTCAACAAGTCAAGTTGGAGAAAGTATTTTCGCTCATTACCAAACAGACAGGGCTTACGGTAGCATATAGCCGTACGATTGTCAATCCCGAACGGATTGTTTCCGTTCAGGCAAAAGACAAAGACCTCTCTAAAGTATTAGATGATTTATTCGCGGGTACAAATGTGGTTTATGAAATCGGAGAGAAGAAAATATATCTGAAAGCAAAAGAAGCTCCCGTTACATCACAAGGAAACCCAAAAACAAAGAAAATAACAGGAACCGTGACGGATACCAAAGGCGAACCGGTAATTGGTGCCAGTGTTTTAATTAAAGGAGCAGGGACGGGTACTGTGACAGATGTAGATGGCAACTTTATATTAGATGCTCCGACAGACGCTCTTCTGGCAGTCAGCTATATTGGTTATAAAACACAGGAAGTAAAGGTGGGAAGTAAGAATTCATATTCTATCCAATTGCAGGATGATACGGAAATACTGGATGAAGTAGTAGTAGTCGGTTACGGCGTGCAGAAGAAATCAAGTCTGACGGGTGCTGTCGCTTCTATCTCTTCTCAAGATATTAGCAAACAGGTATCTTCCAATGTTGCTTCAACCTTACAGGGACGTACGCCGGGTGTAGACATCGTGCAGCAAGCCGGTGTTGCCGGAGCAGATGTAAATATCGTGATTCGCGGTGCCGCTTCTTTTGGTGCTACCGAACCTCTGTATGTCATCGACGGAGCGTTCAGTAACGCCGGATTAAGCTCATTGAATCCCAATGATATTGAATCTATCGAAGTACTGAAAGACGGTGCGGCAGCCGCTATCTATGGTTCACGTGCCGCTAATGGCGTCGTTTTGATTACTACCAAGAAAGGAAAGTCCGGCAAGCCCGTTATCCAGATAGACGGTTCGTTTGCTTTCCAGAAGACGACTAATATTCCGGAGTTTCTCAATGCGTCGGAATGGAGAGAATTTGCCAATATGGTAGCAGATAACAGTGGCTTGCCTCATGCACCGGAGAATGACAATCCCACCAATCCGAACCTGAATACCGACTGGTCAAAAGAATGGATACAGTTTGCCCCGGTATGGAACTTGAATGCCAGTATCGCAGGTGGTGGAGACAACTCTACTTTCAGCACAAGCCTTGGTTATCTTGACCAAACCGGTATGACAATTTATTCGGATTATAAACGTTATAACTTTCGCCTGAATACCTCTTATAAAAAAGGGCGTTTCTCATTTTCCGAAACTCTCGGACTGACCCATAAGGATAAAACTCCTACGACATCTTTCAACATAGCCTTGCCGACATTGCCTATTTATGATGAACAAGGACGGTTTACCTCGGGTGGCCCTGATTATTACATCAACCCCGAAGATGGCAAAGCGCAGAATAAGATAGCCCCGTTACACTATACAGACCAGTTCAATAAAGTGACGGACTTAATCGGTTCTTTGAACGCCCAACTGGATATTTGGGGCGGATTAAAATACAAATTATCGTTAAGCGGAAATTATAGCAATAAGCATAATTATACCCATACTCCCGAGTATTACACAAAGTGGAACTCGGATGGAACTCCCGATAAAGATTACGGCAACACACGCAACAGCGTATCGGAAACAAGGGGTGAAGAATTTACTTATACCATTGATAACTTGCTGACTTACAATAAAACATTCAACCGTCACTCAATAGACGCTTTATTAGGAACAAGCTGGATGAGAGAATACTATCGCTACATGACCAACTCTACCATTAACGATTTGGGTGGAACGGATATTACCGGATTCCAAAATGAAGATGGCAAGATTTCGGCAGGCGACAGTAATGCGGCATTGCTCTCTTTCTTCGCCCGTGTGAACTATGATTATGACAATAAATATCTGTTGTCCCTGAGCATCCGTCGGGATGAATCTTCCAAGTTCCATAAAGACAATAGGGTAGGTTACTTCCCCTCTGTCTCCGCCGGATGGAATGTACATCAGGAAAAATGGTTCCAAAATCCTGTAATGAGTAAATTGAAGATTAGGGCTAGCTACGGTGAGTTGGGCGCAAACTTCCTCAATCCCTATAATTTCGACGCAATTGCTTATGGACCTATTCCCTACACAGTAGGCGGAGAACGTTATGTGACAGGACGCGCAGCCTATCTGAAATCGAAAGACCTGAAATGGGAAACGGCAAAAACCACAGACATTGGTATCGAACTGGGCTTCTTCAACAACGACCTGACTTTATCATTAGACTATTTCGTGAAAAAGAATGTAGATTTGTTGGCACAGATAGACTTGAACCTGTCTTCCGGGCAAATCTTTGAAATCAACAGTTCACGTGAAAAACCGTACGTCAATACCGCTTCTGTAAAAAACACAGGATGGGAGTTTATGATGAATTACAGGAAACAATTGACGAAAGACTTCCATATCGATGCAACATTCAATATCGCAACGTTGAAGAATAAGGTATTATCACTGGGAGAAAACGTGCAGCCGATTACTTCCGGCGCAATGTCCAGCTATTTTAATGATGCAGCTTCCATTACCATGCCGGGAGAAGCTATCGGTTCATTCTATGGCTATAAGATTGACGGTTTTGATGCGGAAGGAAATTTCATTTTCGCGGATACGGACAAGAATGGAGTAGTCAATGCAAATGACAAAGTCATTCTGGGCAGCCCTATTCCTGACTTCACATACGGCTTGAACATCAACATGGAATACAAAGACTTTGATTTGACAGTCTTTTTCCAGGGAGTGCAGGGAAATGATATATTCAATCAGAAGAAGTACACCTATTATTTTGATTATTCCAACAATGTAGTTAAAGAGGCTATGAATGGATGGACGAAAACAAATAAGAATACAGGAATCCCTGTTATGAAAACCCAGAATACAAGTGGCGGAAACTCCCTGCCGAGTGAATTTTATGTTGAAGACGGTTCCTATTTACGTTTGAAGAACCTTCAGTTAGGCTATTCACTGCCTAAAAAATGGCTGGAAGCAATCCGGTTCAATAAACTGCGTATTTATGCAGGCGTACAAAATCTGTTTACATTGACCAAATACTCCGGTTATGACCCGGAAGTCAGTTCAAATGTATTGTTCTCACGTGGCATTGACATCAATTCATATCCTAATGCCCGGACGTTCACTTTTGGTTTTAACGCTTCATTCTGATAACTAAAAATATGATTAATATGAAAAACTATAAGAAAATATATGCCGCATTTATCTTGGCGGGTGGCTTGATATTACACGGATGCAACGGTATCTTTGATGACCTGGCAATTAATCCGAATCAGCCGAGTATGGGAGCTTATTTCACCAGTCCGTCTGCTGTAAATGACGCAGTGATGACCATGTACGGATATATGTCTACGCAACGTTGCCTGGGAGCTTCCGGTTCTAAGACGACGATAATCCGCTCCGACGAAGCATCATCCAATTCGGATTATGGAAAACCGGGCATGTTTGGTGCTGACTTGAATGCCAGTTATTACACCATCGAGCAACCTTATACATTGATGTACACCACCGCTTCCCAAGCATCCTATATCATTGAAACCGCCCCGTCTGTCGATTTCAGCGGTAATGAGGAGCTACGGAACGCATATATGGGTGAAGCCTATTTCTGGAGAGCATTTGCGCATTATTACCTGTTGATTAATTTCCGGAATATATCTCCCATCAGGCAGATGCCACGCAATGGCGATGACTACGTCCGTCCCTTAGAAAAGCCTGCTGCCGTATGGAATTTCATTCAGGAAGACCTGGCACACGCGAAAGAACTATTGCCCGTAAAGGGATATTGGGACAATAAGAATGCCGGTCGTGTGACAAAAGCTTCCGCAGCCGCCTTATTGGGAAAAGCTTACCTCTACCGTAGTGGAATCGAGCAATATTATGGTGAAGACAAGACTACATTTTACAGTGAAGCAGCCAAAGAATTTGCCGATATTATAGACGGAAAGTACGGAACTTATGACTTGACTAAAAATTATGCCGATAATTTTGATGTCGCTCATGAAAATAACGAAGAATCAATCCTTGAATTTCAATTCTTAGGTGATGTCGATAATGCAGGATTCAATCCGGGGCTTGCCACTTCCGGTTTGGCGTTCGATTCGCGTGGATTGATGTTGCCGGGAGCGGGAGTAGGCTATGAAGGCGTAGTACATAACTGGCTTTATAACGCGTTTGTGAATTCGATAGACAAGGACGGCCATACGGATATCCGGATGTTCTCCACAATGATATTCAATGATTTGGACGCGAGCATTCATTTGAGAAATGACGCAGGCGGCAATCCGATACGTTTGAAAGGTCCCGGCGGCTATAAATGGGAAGAACTTTATCCGGCAAAGAATGGAAAAGAGGGATTCGCCACCGTATCCAATCCTTTGGCACATCCATTCAAAGCAGGTATCAGGAAAGGGATTGATTGTTCCATGCCTACACAAACGGAAGCGGACGGAACTCCCAAATTGGTAGGAGTAGGTGCAGGTGTCAAGGAGTATGTGTATAATCAACCCCGTGCCCATGGAGTGAACTGGCGGTATATCCGTTATGCCGATGTATTGATGATGTATGCGGAAGCAGTAGTCAGCGGTGGTACGCAAGCATCGGACATGACTCCCTTGCAGGCAATAAACAAAGTACGCGGACGTGCCAACATGAGCGAACTCCCTTCCGTAACCATGGCTGATATTCAAAATGAAAGAATCCTGGAATTTGCCCTGGAAGGGCATCGTTTCTATGATTTGCTTCGTTGGGGCAAGCTGGCCAGCCGCTTTACGGAGTTGCAGGAATCCGACCCTAACTTCAAGAAGTTCATATCGGCAGATGACTTTAAAGGATTCGTCACCAATAAGCACGAATGGTTGCCGATTCCTATCAATGAAGTGAATTCTAACCCTTATATCACAGAAAATAATCCGGGATATTAACTAAGAAAGAATTAATATGATAAAAATGAAAAATATTGCGGTACTACTGTTCTGTTTGGTAGTACCGGGCATAACTATTGCCCAAACAGAAGTACTTTATAATGGCATACACCTGCCTGAACAATGGCCGCCCCGCTATGCGGAGCCACAAAAAGCACAAGATATGCCGATACCCTATCTTAAACAAAAGCCGGGAGTAATCCCGGTAAATGTAGGGCGGCAACTGTTTGTAGATTCCTTTCTGATTGCAGAAACCAATTTGGACAGAGTGATTCATACTCCCCGGTTTTACGAAGGAAATCCGGTACTCGGACCTGACAAGGAGTGGGAAAAGACAACCGAAGGCGGACTCTACGCAGCACCTTTCAGTGACGGGATATGGTATGATGAAAAAGACCGGAAGTTCAAAATGTGGTATTTGGCAGGTGCTGGTGTCCTTCATAAAGGAGACAATCAGACCTTTTATACCGGATACGCAGAATCGGAAGACGGCAAGCACTGGACAAAACCTGTACTGGATATTTGGAACCAAACCAATATTGTAGATACCTGCAATCGTGACGCAGCTACTATTTGGCTGGACAAACTGGAGAAAGACCCGTCCAAACGGTACAAGATGTTCAATGTCGAACGCCGCCCCACCGACCGCAGATGGCAATTTATCTTGAAATACTCGTCAGACGGGATTCATTGGGGAGAGGGAGTAGCCCAGTCCGGTGATTTGTACGACCGTTCATCGGCATTCTACAATCCGTTCCGTGATGTGTGGGCATTGAGTATGCGTTACGGGACAAAAGTCTCTTCCCGCTCACGCAGCTATTTGGAAAATAAAGACCCCGAAGTGGCAGTAAGTTTCGCACATCGTATCCGAAAAGGAGTGCCCGACAAGAATATGGTCTACTGGTTTACTCCGAGCGATAAAGAGCCGCGTCATCCGGAGTTTCCCGAAGTAGAACCGGGTATTTACAATTTTGATGCCATTGCTTATGAAAGTATCATGTTAGGACTGTATAGTGTATGGCAGGGGCCGGAGAATGGAGTCTGCGCTAAACTGGGTATTCAGAAAAAGAATGAAATTTTTCTAGGGTATAGTCGTGACGGTTTCCATTTCTACCGTCCTTCTTTCAAGCCTTTCATGGCAGTGAATGAGACGGAAGGAGCATGGAACTGGGGAAATATGCAGTCTATCAACGGAGTGCCTTTAGTAGTAGGGGATTCACTTTATTTCTATTCCAGCGGACGCCAAAAAAACAAGATTATGTGGGATAGCTACACATCTACCGGACTGGCTACTTTGCGCAGAGATGGTTTTGTCTCCATGCATGGAGATAAGGACGGCTATCTACTGACAGAGAAGATTAGCTTTGACGGCAAGCATCTTTTTATCAATGCGGATATAAAAGGTAGCCTGACCGTAGAAATCTTGGATGAAAATGGAAAGCCATTGGAAGGGTTTGCACGGAAGGACTGTGTGCCGATGAAGAAAACGGATAAGACAAAACAATTGGTTACATGGAAGAAACACCAGGATATAGCATCACTCATCGGAAAAAACGTCCGTTTGAAGTTCTATCTGGATAACGCTGATATTTACGCATTTTGGATTTCTCCGTGGCAAACGGGTGAAAGCCGCGGATATACAAGCGGCGGTGGACCGGGACTGTCAGCCAGTGGTATAGATGTTCCTGCGAATCAATAAAAGATAAATGAGTATGAAACGTTTATTTTATACATTACTATTTTGCCTACCTTGCATGCTGATAGCTTGCGGTGGCAGTGATGATACTCCGGGTGGAGATGATAATCCCCCGGCAGTGGTTCCGCCTGGCGAAGAACCGGTAGATTCACGGTTACTATATAACGGGATTCGTTTACCCGAACAGTGGCCGCCGGTACGTTCATCTTCGTCAGAACTGGAAAAAGGAATGTCACCCTTTTATCTGTCGGATAAACCTTCTGTTATCAATATTTCGGTAGGACGCCAGTTATTTGTAGACAATTTCCTGATAGAATCCACTAATTTGAAACGTACTTTCTATTATCCTGAATATTATCCGGGCAATCCGATACTGACACCGGAACAGGATTGGGAGAAAACCGGAACAAAAGGTGCGGCATTTGCCGCTCCTTTCAGCGATGGAGTATGGTACGACGAAAAAGAAGGAAAATACAAAATGTGGTATATGGCAGGCGGTGGTTCTTATGCAACCAGTGGAGCAGGTGTAACTTGTTATGCGGAATCAACGGACGGCATTAACTGGACAAAACCAACTCTTTCCGTTGTAGCCGGAACAAATATCGTTGACTATAACTCAGAACGTGACGCGTCTGTTATTTGGGTGGATAAACAGGAAAGCAATGCTTCGAAAAGATACAAGATGTTTCTGGTTGCCCGTGAATCCGGGAAATGGAGATACCATTACAAGACTTCCTCGGACGGCAAAGTCTGGCGCGCCGCAGCCCAATCGGAGCCGATAGCCGACCGTTCAACAGTCTATAAAAATCCATTCAGAAACGTTTGGGTGTATAGTATGCGGCATAATGTCCGGGTAGATGCGAATAAGCTGGTACGTGCGAGAGATTATAATGAAAATACCGACCCGGAAGCCGGAACAAAGAAAGCGGAAGCGTTATTGAGTGCATTCTGGTTCGGTCCGTGGGCTAATGAGCAACGCCATACTGACTATCCGAATATAGCACCTGCGATATATAATCAGGATGCCACGCCTTATGAAAGCATTATGTTGGGATTCTTCTCCGTTTGGCAAGGGCCGGAAAATGATGTTTGTGTTTCGGACAATGTAATCAAGAGAAATCAAGTCATGGTAGGATATAGCCGCGACGGTTACAGTTGGTTCCGTGAGGATATGAATCCTTTCCATGCCGTAAATACAACTACCTCGGACGCATGGAATCAAGGTAACCTGCAATCCGTAGCCGGAGCACCGTTAATTGTCGGCGACAAACTCTATTTCTATCTGAGCGGTCGTCGTTTGAGAGGTACGCAGGAGATTACCACTACCGGACTGGCTATGCTTCGTCGCGACGGGTTTGCTTCCATGAAAGGAACGGGCGAACTGCAAACACCCTTACTGAAATTTGACGGTTCGTACTTCTTTGTCAATGCCAATGTCACAGGAGAAATGAAAGTGGAACTTTTAGATTCCAATAATAAAGTAATCGAAGGATTCTCAAAAGATGAATGTAAAGTCTTGAAAGGGGATAATGTAAAAGCGAAGATAGAATGGACAGGAAACGCTTCATTAGCCTCTCTGAAAGACAAACAACTGAAAGTAAAATTCTATATTGATAACGGTGAAATATTTGCTTTTTGGATTTCTCCTTCTGCGAATGGGGAGAGTATGGGATATACCGCTGGCGGAGGTCCCGGGCTGAATATTTCCGGAATAGATAAAACCAATTAAAAAATCATAGTATGAAAAATTTAGCCTATATTTTATTCTCTTTGTTACTGCTTTGTGTAACATCATGTAAAGAAGAAGATACTATTTATAAAACAGCCGCGAAAGCTGCTTTTTCGGTGGGTAATGAATATGAAGTGGGAGAAACAGTGACCTTTACGGATGCTACGATCCCGGATGAAGGTACTGTAATTGTAACCTATCTATGGGAGTTTGGAGATGAAGGTAAATCAACCTCTACAGAGCAGAGTCCGACATTTATTTTTAAAAAGGATGGGCTTTTCCAAGTTAAACTTACTGTTACCGATAATAATGGTTTGAGAGCTACCAGCCAGAAAGAAATAAAAGTAATTAATCCGACAACACCTGATTTTACGTTAGACAAAACTGAATATCAGATGGGGGATGTGGTAACTTTTATAGATGCTACAGTTACCAAACCTGGGGTAAATATTACTAGTTATTTGTGGGAATTTGGCGACAAAGACAAATCCACCTCTACGAAGCAAAATCCGACTTTTGCCTATAATGAAGCAGGGGCATATCCTGTGAAACTTACTGTTACGGATAGCTACGGATTAAAAGCAAGTGTAACAAAAAATGTGGCTGTATTCGATCCGAGCAAAGCGATTGCCGTACAATGGTTGGCAGTTATGGATGGTTCTGTAACCGGCGGTTCATCTCCCGCACTCTCTTTTGATGGAACGGCTGTATACATGCTGACTGGTGGAGACGCTACAAATGCCGGCCGTCTGAATGCTTACAATATTTCGGATGGTTCTTCGAAATGGATTCTTGATGTTGATAAAGCGATGCAAGACCATCACGACAATGGTAGTGTTGCTGCTGGTGCCAAAGATATTTACGGTAGTCCATCTGTAGGGCGTAATGGTGATATCTATTTTATAGTCAGGGATTTGAAGGATGCCGGTGCGGATCGCCGCTTATTTGTTTTTGCTGTGAAAGAAAGTGGAATCGTGAACTGGGCATATGCCGGCAAAGACGCTAATGTGTATGCCATTACGCCTGCGATTGATGCAAACAACAATATATATGTTGCGCATAGAAGTAAAAAACTCTGGAAATTGACATCTACGGGAGACTGGTCTGAATATACTTCTAACAATCTTTTGGGGGCAACCGGTGGTTTATCTGTGTCTAAAGACGGAGTAGTCTATGGATTCGGAAACGGCTCAACAGGACTCTTTGCTTATAATACGGTGACAGATACCAATCAATGGATTTATGCGACAGATTTTGGTGGTGCAGGCGATGCTTTCACTAGTGCCTTGAGAAGTGCGACAGTTACTGTCGGTGCTGATGGTACTCTCTACTCTGTGAAAGATTTAGCGTCAGGAGGAGGGGCAGTCTTCGCTTTGACTCCTGAAAGTGTAGAAAAATGGGTGTATCCAGTGGCAGGTGCCATATCTGATGGGGGTGTTGTATTGGGTGCGGATGGTACAATTTACGCTAATGGTGGAAAGGCTTTGTCCACTCAGCCTTCAGCAGGTGTCGTCGCTTTGAATGCCGATGGTAGTTTGAAGTGGCATTATGGAACCACAGAAAATGCGCAGACTGCTCCGCTTGTGGACGACCGTGGTTATATACATTTCATAACAGCCGATGCCACTTACTATGTATTAAAACCAGATGGAACACTCTTCTCATCATTAAAAATAGGAGATAGCACTATCTCTTCTCCTGTGATGGATGATAAGGGCAATCTGTATGTAGCAGTAAAGAAAGGGGGAATTTGGCAAATGGTATGTGCTACCTCTAAAGCTACATCTTATGCAAAAGATTCCGCATGGCCGATGAGAGGACAAAATCCGCAACGAACTGGTTTACAGAAGTAGTTTTAGTATAATCAAATTGATCATAAAAATATGAAACGGATTTACTCTGCCATCGTCTTCTTCTTTTTCGTTTATTGTTTATTTGCCCAGAATGGACGCATATTGATTACAAATCATTCTTGTGACAATGCCGGAAATGTGGAACGCGTATTTCATTTGCCCGTCTATTATTCAGGCAATCCTGTTTTGAAAGCTGATAAAAAATGGGAATTGAATATAAATGGCGACCCTTATGCCGCTCCTTTCAGTGGTGGCGTATGGTATGATGAAGAAGAGTATAAATTCAAGATGTGGTATTCTGCCGGTGGCGGGAAGTTATTAGGACTCGTCACTTGCTATGCAGAGTCGTCCGACGGGAAAGTCTGGATAAAACCGGAGTTAGACGTTGTTCCGGGTACTAATATTGTAGATACATTAGAACATGATTGCGTTTCCGTATTGCTTGATAAATTTGAGAAAGACCGGACGAAGCGTTATAAAATGTTTGTTGTAGAATTTAATAATCGCTTCACGGTCAGTATGAAACTCAAATATTCTTCTGACGGAATCCATTGGAGTGCGCCGAAGGCTCTTTCGGGAGAATTGTATGACCGTTGTGCGGCTTATTACGACCCGTTTCGCAAGAAATATGTCCTGTCATTGAAAACCATAAACGGAGTGTATAGGCGTTCACGCAATTATTTGGAACATGAAGACCCGGAAATGCTGGTTAGCTTGGCACATAGGATATATGACAACAAGAGCGATAAGTTTATCCGCTATTGGTTTAATGCTGATGAGGATGACCCGCGTCATCCTCAATTTCCCGGACTGCGTCCGCAGATATACAATCATGAAGCAATGGCGTATGAAGGCTGTATGCTAGGCTACTTCACTGTTTGGCAGGGACCGGAGAACAATGTTTGCGACAGCCTGAATATTCAAAAAAGAAATGAAGTCCTGATAGGTTGGAGCAAAGACGGTTTTCATTGGAACCGGGAAAACAAGACACCATTTCTTCCTGTCAGTGAGGACTTTCATGCATGGAATGCAGGTAATGTACAGTCTACTGCGGGCAACCCTCTGATAGTCGGAGACTCTCTTTATTTTTATGTCAGCGGACGCTATAACAGCAAGCCGAAACATGATTCCAACTTTGCCACAGGACTTGCGATGCTTCGTCGTGACGGCTTTGTCTCTATGCGGGCAGGAAAAAAGGAAGGATATGTAGAAGTTAAAACCCAGATTCCGGCAAATGGCAACTATTTGTTTGTAAATGCTGATGTGAAAGGGACTTTGGCAGTAGAAGTGCTGAATGATAACAGGCAACCCATAGAAGGATTCACAAAAAGAGACTGCATATTAATGAAGAAGTCGGATAAAACGAAACAGATGATTTCATGGAAAAAACATCCGGACGTAACATCACTGATTGGGAAAACAGTCAGGTTCAAGTTTTATCTGAATCAGGCGGATATCTATGCATTTTGGATTTCGGCATGGCAAACGGGCGAAAGTGGTGGATATACAGGCGGTGGAGGACCGGGACTATCTGATAAAGGTATAGATATCCCTGCAGGTAAATAGAAACAATATCAATAGGTAGGATTTTAGTATATAAACTCATAAGAAAGAAAATAGTTATGAGAAATAGTAAAGGACGTTTATCAGCTAGAATGTATAGATATATTTATAGATATCACATTGATGCGTTTTCTGCTCTTAAGCTATGTTCTTTTTCTTATACAAGACGCTAATAAACTCATTCTGCGTTTTTAATAAATAATGAAACAGTTTATTATAAACGGGTCTTACGTTTATTATAAACGATATTCAGGACCATTCGGTGAATGGCACCGAATATATTAAACAAAACGGGGTGAAATCTTTGCTGATTCCACCCCGTCTCTATTCTTTCAGACATACTTCGATGCCTCTAAACTATTGCGTTATGTCTTTATTTTTGTATATTTCATCATCGTTTTAATTGATTCTTTATGGCAAATATACAAAATAAAAAGAGCAAAGTCAATAGTTCTTTTATTTTAAATTGATGTGATACAATACGTGTCTACGCAATGGATGGTCAGCAGGAACAAGCGGGTGGTCAAACTCTTTCATATGTTCCATGCCTATCTTCTGCATCACACGCTCTGAACGGAGATTCGGCAAAGATGTAAACGAATACAGTTCTTTTATATCCAAATGTCTACGGGCATATTCCAGGCAAGCGTTTGCAGCTTCAGGAGCGTAGCCGTGTCCCCAATATTCATGTCCCAGTCGCCAGCCGATTTCTATTCCCGGCGCAAAGTCTACATCAAAGGTAATCTGGTGTAACCCGGTATATCCCATAAAAGTATGGTCTTCTTTACGCTCAACAGCATACAGTCCGAAACCGCAGGTTTGAAATTCCTTTTGAATGCGTTGGTAAAAAGCAAATGATTCTTCCGCGGTTAGCGGATTGAGAAAAAATTCCATTACATGAGGGTCGGCATTCATACGGGCGAATGCCGGAATATCTTCCTCTTTCCAATCACGGAGAATCAGGCGGGGTGTTTCTATATATGTTTGCATAATAATGATGATGTAATAATGGGCAAAGATACGATTTTTTCAGTTCAGTCCGCAGTGTGTGCCTGAAGGTATTTTTCAGAGTCATAATTTGATTGTTCTTTCATATTGTTTGCTTTTGTTTACTGTTTATTATTAGGGAAATCAGTCGGCAAATATAAGTATAACTTTTAAATTATGAGGGAGTTGCATACCCCTGTAAACTAAAAAGCGGAGATATGGTATCGGATAGTGGCATAGTAGACAAATGAGTACAAACAAGCGGTTATTTCGTCTTCCTCTTAGAGAAGAACTGAATTTATATAATTAATAATATATATCAGAAGAATGAAAAATACCAAATTATTCATGTTTGCGGCATGCGCACTGCTATTGACAGCGTGCGGCAAGCAAACCGTGAAAATTATGACTCCGCCGGATGCGTCGAACCGTGTCCTGTTCAGCGCGGAACAGTTACAGACTACCTTGGATAAAGCAGGCTATCAGGTAATGATGCAACAGGGGGACACCACATTCTCCGACCCGGAAATAAAGACAATTCTGCTGACAGAGGTAAATGATACCACTCTGAAAAAAGAGGGTTTTCATATTACGACTGCCGGCAATCTTACCAAAGTCTCCGGCAGAGACGGTAGCGGCGTAATCTACGGATGCCGTGAACTGATAGACCGTCTGAATGATTCGGAAGGGAAACTGGACTTCCCAGAAGAGTTGAAGGACGGACCGGAAATGGTACTTCGCGGCGCTTGTGTGGGTTTGCAGAAAATGACTTACCTGCCGGGACACGGCGTTTATGAATATCCCTATACTCCTGAGAGTTTCCCGTGGTTCTATGATAAGGAACAATGGATTAAATATCTGGATATGCTGGTTGCCAACCGCATGAACTCTTTGTATCTCTGGAACGGACACCCGTTTGCGTCATTGGTGAAACTGGAAGATTATCCGTTTGCACTGGAAGTGGACGAGGAAACATTCAAGAAAAATGAAGAGATGTTCTCTTTCCTTACGGAAGAAGCGGACAAGCGTGGTATTTTCGTTATTCAGATGTTCTATAATATCATTCTTTCGAAACCGTTTGCGGAACATTACGGCTTGAAAACTCAGGACCGTAACCGTCCTATCATTCCTGTGATTGCGGATTATACGCGCAAGAGCATTGCTGCCTTTATCGAGAAGTATCCGAATGTGGGACTGCTGGTTTGCCTGGGTGAAGCGATGTGTACGGTAGAGGATGACGTGGAATGGTTTACCAAGACGATTATTCCGGGAGTAAAGGACGGACTACAGGCATTGGGACGCACGGATGAACCGCCTCTCTTGCTGCGTGCACATGATACGGACTGCAAACTGGTGATGGATGCTGCGTTGCCGATATATAAGAATCTTTATACGATGCATAAATATAATGGTGAATCACTGACAACTTACGAGCCTCGTGGCCCCTGGTCGAAGATTCATACGGATTTGAGCTCTTTAGGATCTATTCATATCAGTAATGTACATATCCTGGCAAATCTGGAACCATTCCGTTGGGGCTCTCCGGACTTCGTACAGAAGGCGGTACAAGCGATGCACAACGTGCACGGTGCCAATGCACTGCACCTTTATCCGCAGTCTTCGTACTGGGATTGGCCGTATACAGCCGACAAACTGCCAAATGGCGAACGGGAATTCCAACTGGACCGCGACTGGATTTGGTATCAGACCTGGGGACGTTATGCATGGAACAGCCACCGGGATCGTGCTGACGAGATCGGTTACTGGAATCATCAACTGGGACAGTTCTACGGAACATCCGACGAGAATGCAGGCAATATTCGCATTGCTTATGAAGAAAGCGGAGAAATTGCCCCGAAGTTATTACGTCGTTTTGGTATCACGGAAGGAAACCGTCAGACGTTATTGTTGGGGATGTTTATGAGCCAGCTTGTCAATCCGTACAAATATACCATCTATCCGGGATTCTATGAAAGCTGCGGACCGGAAGGCGAGAAGCTGATCGAATTTGTAGAGAAAGAATGGAAGAATCAGCCTCATGTAGGTGAGATGCCGCTGGATATTGTCGCTCAGGTGATTGAACACGGTGATAAGGCAATAGCAGCGATTGACAAGGCAGCCGGTTCCATCTCCTCCAACAAAGAAGAATTCGCACGTTTGCAGAATGATATGCATTGTTACCGTGAGTTTGCCTATGCGTTTAATCTGAAAGTGAAAGCTGCGAAACTGGTATTGGACTATCAGTGGGGAAAAGACATGAAGAATCTGGAAGAAGCCATCCCTCTGATGG
>OJJH01000218.1_pt1 | contig 24750 bp, 22 predicted proteins | sample 1596251 | NCBI WGS metagenome assembly OJJH01 (sample SAMEA4350153, study PRJEB24818) | metagenome | biome: human; feature: gut; material: faeces | place: Denmark | collected 2013-09
AAGCTGGCACTATGGTATAATAAGATTGAAGAATATGGATACGATACATTCACAACAGTAGCAAACTCTATTGAGAACCATTATGAAAGGATTTTGAACTTCTTTGTGAACAGGAGTACAAATGCAGCTGCAGAAGCATTTAACGCTAAAATCAAAGCATTTAGGGCATCATTTAGAGAAGTAGTGGATATGAGCTTCTTCCTTTTTAGGCTAGCAAAGGTATATGCATGAACGGAATTAACAAAACTTAATCCCCCAAGAATTACAACTGAGCCACTATCAGATATAGACACAAGCAAATTATAACTTTTCTCCATCTCTTCCATTTCCTTTTTCTTTGCAGCCTTTTCTTCGGGATAAACAAACCTATCCGTTCACCCGTTATATATATTAGAGAAATATAAAACGCAAACCTATGGACTGGGAAAATTATCTGATAAAGCATCTTCAATGGTCGGACACCATTATCAACCATGAAGCGAAAGAACACGTAGCCCGCGAGATTGCCTCAATAGCAAAAGACGGGGAAACCATCGGAGCCGGTTCCGGATCCACCGTCTACCTGACGCTGTTCGAACTGGCACGGCGGATTCGCGAAGAGCACCTGCATATCGAAGTCATCCCCGCTTCCAAAGAAATCTCCATGACCTGCATACAGCTAGGTATCCCCCAAACCACCCTCTGGAACAAACGTCCCGACTGGACTTTCGACGGAGCGGACGAAGTAGACCCGCAGCAGAACCTGATAAAAGGTCGTGGCGGAGCCATGTTCAAAGAGAAACTGCTCATCCGGAGCAGCCGCAAAACATTCATCATCATCGACCCCAGCAAACGGGTCGACCGGCTGGGAAGCAAATTCCCCGTTCCCGTAGAAATCTTTCCCGATTCACTGGCTTATGTGGAAAGCAAATTGCAACGCCTGGGCACATCGGAAATCATTCTCCGCCCCGCCCACGGAAAAGACGGACCAATCTTTACAGAAAACAGCAACTTCATCCTCGATACCCGCTTCAGTTCCATTAACAATTCCCTCGAAGAACGGCTGAAGAAAATCACCGGTGTCATAGAGAGCGGACTGTTCATCGGTTATGACATTGAGGTTATCGTAGCGGAATAAAAATCGCCTATCAGCCACCCATCTAAAAAATAGAGTTTTTTAGTCCTTTCCTTAAGAGCAAAATAGAGAACTTCCCACAAAAGTATTTTCTTAAAAGTTTTCCAAAACGGAAAACTTTCTGTATCAGCGAGAAAGAAAAGTTTCCCGAAATTTAATGTTAAAAGCTAACCAGGGTATTGGATTATCTTCTATCTTTGTATCCGTTTTCGGAGCTAAAAAGAGGTTTAGTCAATGAGGGAACGCTGTGCAAATCGGCGACAGTACCCGCTGCTGTAATTCTCTGTGAATCCGCACACTATGTCACTGCACCGGTAGGTGTGGGAAGGCGCTGCGAGGGAGGGATAAGTCAGAAGACCTGCCGGAATCGAATAAACATATTATTAATCACTTTCGGGAGTTAAAGTTATGAACTACGCGGAAATTTGTATCATCAAACGTGATGGTAAAAGAGAAGATTTCTCTATCAGTAAGATTAAGAATGCAATCAGCAAGGCATTCAGTGCAACGGGGATTCAGGATGAGCAGCAGTTGGTGGCTGACATCACGATGAATGTAATCAGTCAGTTTGCCACTCCTACGATTACCGTAGAGGAGATTCAGGATTTAGTGGAAAAGGCATTAATGAAGGTTAGGCCGGAAGTAGCGAAGAAGTATATCATCTATCGCGAATGGCGGAATACGGAACGGGACAAGAAAACCCAGATGAAGCACGTGATGGACGGTATCGTTGCCATTGACAAGAACGACGTCAACCTGAGCAACGCCAACATGAGCAGCCACACCCCTGCCGGACAGATGATGACTTTTGCATCCGAAGTGACCAAAGATTATACTTATAAATATCTGTTGCCGAAGCGTTTTGCCGAAGCGCACCAGTTGGGCGACATTCATATCCATGACTTGGATTATTATCCGACCAAGACGACGACTTGCATCCAATATGACATGGACGACCTCTTTGAACGAGGCTTCCGCACAAAGAACGGCAGCATCCGTACCCCGCAAAGTATTCAGAGCTACGCGACGCTGGCTACTATCATTTTCCAGACTAACCAAAACGAGCAGCACGGCGGACAGGCGATTCCCGCTTTCGACTTCTTCATGGCGAAAGGAGTGGCGAAGTCTTTCCGTAAGCATATGGCTTCGTTCATCAACTTCTATGTGGCGATGGAGAACGGCAGCCAGGCGGACGAGAAGGCAATCCGTACGTTGATTAAGGAGTATCTGCCGTCTATCAAATCTACCGAGGCAGAGCGCGAAACGCTGCGTATCGCTTTGATAGCCCTGCAAATCATTATAGATAAGGAACATCTGGCACGCATCACGGAGAAAGCATACCAGCAGACCCGCAAGGATACACATCAGGCGATGGAAGGGTTTATCCACAACCTGAACACGATGCACTCACGCGGAGGTAACCAGGTGGTGTTCAGTTCTATCAATTACGGTACGGACACTTCTGCAGAAGGCCGGATGGTGATTGAGGAATTGCTGAAAGCTACCATCGAGGGCTTGGGTACACGGGGAGAAGTGCCTGTATTCCCGATTCAGATATTCAAGGTGAAGGACGGGGTGTCTTACTCGGAAAAGGACTTTGAGAAAGCGATGAAAGCGGAGAATATAGAAGACGCGATGAAAGACCGTTACGAAGCTCCGAACTTCGACTTGTTGCTGAAAGCTTGCCAGACTACCGCGAAGGCGTTGTTCCCGAACTTCATGTTCCTTGATACGCCTTTCAACACGAACGAGAAATGGAAAGCGGACGACCCGAAACGTTATATCTACGAATTGGCGACAATGGGTTGCCGTACACGTGTGTTTGAGAATGTGGCGGGAGAAAAATCGTCTTTGGGACGCGGTAATCTTTCTTTCACTACGCTGAATATGCCGAGATTGGCTATCGAAGCCCGCATTAAGGCTGAAAACTTAATAGAGGATGAACGCAACACGGATGCCATCGAGCAAAAAGCGAAAGAGATTTTCATCGAATCCGTACACAATATGGCTGCTTTGGTAGCCGACCAGCTTTACGAACGTTACCAATACCAGCGCACGGCACTGGCACGCCAGTTCCCGTTCATGATGGGGAATAACGTGTGGAAAGGCGGTGCCGAACTGAATCCGAACGAGCAGGTAGGCGATGTATTGCGCAGCGGTACGCTGGGAATCGGCTTTATCGGCGGGCACAATGCGATGGTGGCTCTTTACGGCAAAGGTCACGGTCACAGCCAGAAGGCATGGGACACGCTGTATGAAGCTGTGATGGAAATGAATAAGGTAGTGGATGAATACAAGGCGAAATATAACTTGAATTATTCGGTACTGGCTACTCCCGCCGAAGGACTTTCAGGACGTTTCACGAAGATGGACCGCCGGAAATACGGAAAAATCCCCGGAGTGACAGACCGTGATTATTATGTAAACTCATTCCACGTAGACGTGAAAGAGCCGATTAGCATCGTTGAGAAAATCAAGCGGGAAGCTCCTTTCCACGCCATCACCCGTGGCGGACATATCACGTATGTGGAGCTGGACGGGGAAGCGCAGAAGAATGTGCGTGCCATCGCCAAAATCGTGAAAGTGATGCATGACGAGGGAATCGGTTATGGTTCTATCAATCACCCGGTAGATACTTGCCACAACTGCGGCTACAAAGGGGTGATTTTCGACAAATGTCCGGTTTGCCAAAGTGAAAGTATTCTCCGCATGCGTCGTATCACGGGTTATCTGACGGGCGACCTGAGTTCTTGGAACTCTGCCAAACGGGCGGAAGAAAAAGACCGTGTGAAACATTTGTAAACTAATGAATTTATTAGGAACTTATCCTGAAACAATAGTGGACGGTGCAGGCATCCGGTATTCTATTTATCTTGCCGGATGCGCTCATCACTGTCACGGCTGCCACAACCCGGAAAGCTGGAATCCGGAAGCGGGGGAACTGTTGACGGAAGAGAAGGTTTCGTCTATCATCAGGGAGATTAAAGCGAATCCGTTGTTGGACGGGGTGACTTTCTCCGGCGGGGACCCTTTCTTCTATCCCGAAGAATTTCTGTCGCTCGCCAAGCGGGTGAAAGAAGAGACGGGGATGAATGTGTGGTGCTATACCGGGTATACGTATGAGGAGATTCAGGTGAAACCACGGTTGAAGGCTATTCTTCCTTACATCGACGTGTTGGTGGACGGACGTTTCGAGCAGTCGCTCTTTTCTCCTTACCTGGAGTTTCGGGGGAGCAGCAATCAACGGATTCTGAAACTAAAGTAATCCCGAAGGGGGAGATAATCCAAAAGTTGAGAAAATCTCCACCACTAAAAAAACTTATTTTTCAAAGAAAACAAAAACACCTGTACGGTTGTTTTGTTTACTTTTACGGACAAAAGATAATTCTGCAAGAATAAGTTTTTTATGGTACAAACAATAACTACGACTCATATATCTGACGAATCCGACGGATTGCCGATGCCCAAACGTATTTGGGCGGTGGTATCCGTCGGATTCGCTCTTTGCATGTCTGTACTGGACATCAATATAGTTAATATCGTATTGCCTACGCTTTCGCATGACTTCGGGACGACGCCTGCCGTGACTACGTGGATTATCAATGGGTATCAGTTGGCAATCGTCATATCCCTGTTGTCCTTTTCCGCTTTGGGGGAGATGATTGGTTATCGGAAAGTCTTTCTTTCGGGCATCGGGTTGTTTTGTATCACTTCGCTGATTTGCGCGCTGTCCGATTCATTCTGGACGCTGACGGTGGCACGTATTTTCCAAGGGTTCAGCGCTTCCGCCATTACGAGTGTGAATACGGCGCAGTTGCGGTATATTTACCCGAAAAGTCAGATTGGCCGGGGGATGGGAATTAATGCGATGGTGGTTGCCATATCGGCAGCGGCAGGTCCTTCTGTGGCTAGCGGTATTCTTTCGATTGCCAGTTGGCATTGGTTGTTTGCCATTAACGTGCCGTTGGGAATCACGGCGTTGGTTTTGGGTATCAAGCATTTACCGAAGCAGGAAGAATTGTCGAAACGAAAGTTCGATTATATCAGTGCCATAGCGAATGCGATAACTTTCGGGTTACTGATTTACACGCTGGACGGATTTGCGCATCATGAGAAGATGGATTTTCTTGTCGTTCAGTTGGTGGTGGTAGCGGTAGTCGGGACGTATTATGTACGTCGGCAGTTGACTCAGACAACTCCTCTCCTACCGCTCGACTTGCTGCGAATACCGATTTTCCGGTTGTCTATCCTGACTTCCATTTGTTCGTTTATCGCGCAGATGTCGGCAATGGTATCCCTGCCGTTTTTCCTTCAGAACACGTTGGGGCACAGTGAGGTGATGACCGGGTTGCTGCTTACTCCGTGGCCGTTGGCTACGCTTGTCACGGCACCGTTGGCGGGGTATCTCGTCGAGCGTATCCATCCGGGGATATTAGGCAGTATCGGAATGGTGCTGTTTGCCGTCGGGCTTTTCTCGCTTTCGAGCCTGACTGCCGAGTCGTCCGATATTAGTATTATTCTGAGGTTGATGCTATGCGGGGCGGGCTTCGGGTTGTTTCAGACACCGAATAACAGTACGATTATCTCGTCAGCTCCGACACAGCGTTCGGGCGGAGCGAGCGGAATGTTGGGGATGGCACGTCTCTTGGGGCAGACTACGGGAACGACATTGGTGGCTATGCTTTTCAGTTTTGTCACGCATGACCGAAGTACGGCTGTCTGCCTGATGGTGGGAAGCGGGTTTGCAGTTGTGGCGGCTATCGTCAGCAGCTTGAGATTGTCACAGCCTTCTACGCTCAAAAGTAAATAAGAGGAAGCCTTAATGATTTAACAATCATTTCTGACCCAATATACAGGCAAACCGAGAAAACGCCTTTTCTCATAGACAAACCTAGACATTTGCATTTCTTAGATACAAAAACGGCGTATTAACACTGTGTTAAAACGCCGTTTCTATATTCCATAAATCAGGTTCTATATTTCATTGAATATCAACGGAATGTAGTACATTTACGTTCTTGCGTCCACACATTCCGAAGATAATTCCGTTGCGAATGAAGTTTCTATTCCAACAACCAGCACACAGTGCCGGAAGTTAGAAGAAGAACCTCAATATATCATTGAAATTTGCCCAAATCAATAGACCGAAGAGCAAAACCATACCGGTCATCTGGGCGTATTCCATAAACTTGTCACTCGGTTTGCGACGGGCTATCATCTCGTAGAAGAGGAAGAGCACGTGACCGCCGTCCAAGGCAGGGATAGGCAGAATGTTCATGAAAGCCAGGATAATGGAAAGAAAGGCTGTCATGTACCAGAACTGATGCCAGTCCCATGTTGCAGGGAAGATGCTTCCGATAGTTCCGAAACCGCCCAGTTGCTTGGCTCCTTCTTTGGAGAAGAGATATTTCATGTTGCCGACGTAGCCTTTCAAAGTCTTCACGCCGAGGGAAACGCCTGCGGGGAAGGATTCGAGGAAAGCATACTGTTTCTTCACCATTGGCAGCAAGCGGTCTGTCACCAGGCAGGCGGTTACTCCTATCATGTAGGCGGAGTCTACACGCATAGTCAAGGTGTCCGTTGCACCGCCACGTACATAAGTAAGGGTGATGAGACGAGGGTCGATGCTGTCTTTGAGCATAGTTGCTTCGTTTTTCTTACGTTCCGCCATCGTTTGCTTGAAGTCGGAGAAAGAAATCGGTGTTCCGTTCAGGGCGATGATGCTGTCACCCGGCAGGATGCCTGCTTGTGCGGCAGGAGAGTTTACCATTACGCTATCTACAACGTACGGGAAACGGTAGGACGCGAAGCGGACGCTGTCTGCCAACAGGCGTTGCATCAAGTCTTCGGGAATATAGACAGAGGCTTTCACACCGTTGCGGAGCACGCTTACTTCACGGGCATCGGCAATCTGGCTCAACATATCTCCGTCATAACGTTCGAAGGGGACGCCATCGGCTGAAAGAAGTATATCACCGTCTTGGAAGCCGACTGCCTTGGCAGTTTCGTTAAAATCCATACCGAGGGGAGCTTCCTGTACCTTTATATATTGGTCGCCCCAGGCGAAAAGTATCATTGAGTAGATGAACAGTGCCAGCAGGAAGTTGAACAGTACGCCGCCAACCATGATTAACAGGCGTTGCCATGCCGGTTTGGAACGGAACTCCCACGGTTGTTCGGGTTGTTTCATCTGTTCGGTATCCATCGACTCATCAATCATACCGGCTATCTTTACATAGCCGCCCAACGGCAGCCAGCCTACGGCATATTCAGTATCACTTTTCTTGGGTTTGAATTTAAAAAGGGTGAACCAAGGGTCAAAGAATAAGCAGAATTTCTCTACACGCACCTTAAATAAACGGGCAAAGAGAAAATGCCCGCCTTCATGAATGATGACGAGCAGCGAAAGGCTCATTATCAATTGCAGGGCACGAATCAAAAATGTTTCCATGTTTATTATTTACTATTTTACTATTTACAAATTACTAATCATTGCTCAGAGACTTTGCCGGCTCACCAGTTCGGAAGCGATTCTCCGTGCTTCCGCGTCGGTGGTTACATAGTCATCGTATGTGGGGTTGGCTATAAACATAGCTTGTTCCATTGTCTTTTCTATCACGTCGCTCATGCCGAGGAAGCTGATGCCGTCTTTCAGGAAAGAGGCCACCACTACCTCGTTGGCGGCATTGACGATGCAGGGCATATTGCCGCCTCTGTACATGGCTTCATAAGCCAGGGCGAGGTTGCGGAACCGCTTCGTATCGGGCTGCTCGAACGTCAGGTTGGTGCACTTGGCAAAATCGAGACGGTCGAAAGTGGAACTGATACGGTCGGGATAAGAGAAAGCGTACTGGATGGGCAGGCGCATATCGGGCATGCCTAACTGTGCTTTCACCGCACCGTCCTCAAACTGTACCATCGAGTGGATGACGGATTGCGGATGCACCACTACTTCAATCTGGCTGGGCTGGACACCAAACAGCCATTTGGCTTCGATCACCTCAAAACCTTTGTTCATCATAGAAGCGGAGTCGATGGTTATCTTGGCTCCCATCTCCCAGTTGGGATGCTTGAGGGCTTGCGTCTTGGTTACAGATTTCAGTTGTTCCAGGGTGCAGGTGCGGAAAGGCCCGCCTGAAGCGGTAAGTATTACTTTTTCTATCGGGTTGCCGACTTCTCCTGCCAAACACTGGAAAACTGCCGAATGTTCGGAATCTACGGGCAAAATCGGTGTGCGGTATTGCTGCGCTAATTGATTAATCAGTTCGCCGGCTACGACCAGCGTTTCTTTGTTTGCCAGCGCAATGGCTTTCCGGGCACGGATGGCGTTGATAGTCGGTTTCAGTCCGGCATAGCCTACCATGGCCGTCAGCACCATGTCGATGGGTGCGGCTTCTACAATCTGGCAGATGGCATCGGTTCCTGCGTACACTTTGATGGGCAGGTCGCTCAATGCTTCTTTCAGTTCGAGATACTTTGCTTCGTTGGCTATCACCACTACTTCCGGCTGGAACTTCCGTGCCTGGGCAATGAGGAGTTCGACGCGGTTGTTGGCTGTCAGCGCATAGGCTTCGTACAGGTCGGGATGTTCCTCGATGACCTGCAATGCCTGTGTACCGATAGAGCCAGTGGAGCCTAAGATGGCTATTTGTTTCTTCTTTTTATTCGTTTCTATATTCATTATTAAAATACGATATATTTCTCCGGATTCACCGGATGACCTTTGTACCAAAGTTCGAAATGCAGGTGCGGGCCCGTGCTGAGGGTTCCGCTATTGCCTACCAAGGCGATGGCTTCGCCACCTTTCACGCGGTCGCCTTCTTTCTTGAGCAGGGATCCGCAATGCTTGTAGATTGAAATAAAATCCTGGTTATGCTGCACGCCAATCAGGTAGCCGGTTTCGGCGGTATATGTGCTTAGGATGACGGTTCCATCCATTGTAGCCAGCACACTTTCGTTGGGGTTGGCGGCAATGTCCGTACCGAAATGTTTCTTTTCTGCGTTGAAATGGCCGGAAACCATTCCGCGGGTGGGACGGTAAAGGATAAGTCCCGTCACGTCCGGTTGGGAAGTGATGGATGTCAGGTTGTACTTCTCATTTTCTTCGTACTGGCGGCGGAACTCTTCTTCGCGTTTGGTGCGTTCCATCAAGGTGTCTTCGCGGGCGGCGGTCAGCGAATCGAGCGTCTGCACGCTGTCGATGGGGACTTTGCCGCTGAAGATGTCCTGAATGTTCATTATGTAGAGGTTCTGCCGATTGAGAACCGCTTGCAGGGAGTCTACACGCAAGGCGTTGCCTACGATTTGGGAGCGGACTTCACTATTCATGTAGCCCGGAAGGTAGTTGCGCAAAGGAGTGAAGGCGATGATGCAGGCAGCAATCAGGAAAAGCACTGCCAACACGCTGAGCAGCACCGAAAGACCATTGAGTTTGGATACACGAAGCCCCACAATCTCTTCAAGTGTATTCTCGTTGACAATCGTCAGTTTATACTTAAACTTGAAATTCTTCCAGAAAGCTTTACTTCGTCTTTTCTTTGGCATCTCGGGTATTTACTATTTTACGATTTACTATTTTCAGATTTGCTATTTTCGGGTGATGAGTGGTTCATCGTTTTGTTGGTTCTCACCGGTCATCTTCCAGTTCATCCAGGTTCAGCAACCCTTCGGGAAGCTCCACGGTGATGAGTTTCTGTTTCTGGTCTATTCCCAGGATAAACTCTTCTTGTGCAGGAACCAACAGTTCCTCGCCATCTTCTTTTTCGACAACGAAAAGGGTGTTGACGGTAGTTGTATCTACATCCACCAATTCACCCAGTGAGCCGTGGTGAATGTCTTCCATGCGGAAACCGATAAAGAAGTTCCAGGATAATTCGCCGTCTTCGGCTTCTTCGGCGTGCGCCACGGGAAAATAGACTTCTATGTTGGTGAACATACGGGCACGTTCGGCAGTATCTATTCCTTCAAGTTTCACCAAAGCGGTGGAGTCGGAACGGAAGCGGTATTCTTCGATGAAGAAAGGCACGAAGATACCGTCGAGCAGGCAGACAAGATAATCACAATCCACGCGGTCGAAAATGTCGTCCGTAAAGGTGAACTGCAATTCACCGTGGATGCCGTGCGGCTTGTTGAATAATCCTATTTTATATACTTCTTCTTTCTTTATCATATTCGGGTGATTCGGGCGCCGATGGCGTTCAGACGTCCTTCGATGTTCTGATAACCACGGTCTATTTGTTCAATGTTACTAATGGTACTGGTTCCTTCGGCACTCATTGCGGCAATCAGAAGGGCGATACCGGCACGGATGTCGGGGGACGTCAGACGTGCGCCGCGCAGCTTGAAGCCGTGGTTGTGACCGATGACTACGGCGCGGTGAGGGTCGCAAAGAATGATTTGCGCGCCCATGTCTATGAGTTTGTCAACGAAGAACAGGCGGCTTTCGAACATTTTCTGATGGATGAGCACGCTGCCTTTGGCTTGTGTGGCTACTACGAGCATCACACTCAGCAAGTCGGGGGTCAGTCCCGGCCAGGTGGCGTCCGCTATGGTCATGATGGAGCCGTCGATAAAGGATTCTATCTCGTAGGTTTCCTGTGCGGGGACATAAATATCGTCTCCTCTTTGTTCGAGCTTGATGCCCAGACGACGGAAACTTTCGGGGATAATACCGAGGTTCCCGTAAGAAACATTCTTAATGGTAATCTCGCTTTTTGTCATGGCTGCCATGCCGATGAAGCTGCCGACTTCAATCATATCGGGCAGTACGGTGTGTTGCGTGCCATGCAATGCTTCTACTCCTTCGATGGTGAGCAGGTTGGACGCGATGCCGCTGATTTTCGCTCCCATGCGGTTGAGCAGGCGGCAGAGCTGCTGCACGTAGGGTTCGCAGGCGGCATTGTAGATGGTAGTAGTACCTTTGGCAAGTACGGCTGCCATCACTATATTGGCTGTTCCGGTGACGGATGCTTCGTCCAGCAGCATGTAGTTGCCCTGAAGCCTACCGGCGGTGATTTCATAAATACCCCGTTCTTCATCGTAACGGAAATCCGCGCCCAGGGCTTGGATGCCGACAAAGTGGGTATCCAGTCGGCGGCGGCCTATCTTGTCTCCGCCCGGTTTGGAAATCAGCGCTTTGCCGAAGCGTGCCACCATCGGCCCGATAAGCATCACGGAACCGCGCAGACTGGAGCATTTCTTCAGAAATTCATCGCTTTCGAGATAAGCGAGATCTACATTTTCAGCTTTAAAGCGATAAGAGTCAATGCCTTTCTTTGCAACGGCAACACCCATCTCGCGCAGGAGCTGGATAAGGTTGTTGACATCCAAAATGTCAGGTATATTGTTCACCGTCACTTCCTCAGCAGTCAGCAACGTGGCACAGATTATCTGCAAAACTTCGTTTTTGGCGCCTTGCGGATGAATCTCCCCGCAGAGCCGATGTCCCCCTTCTATTACAAATGAAGCCATTGTTCAAGCATTAAGTTTTAAATATCAAGTATCAAATACTTGTTTCTAATATCTTCTCTTGTTATTCTGACGATTATTGGTGTAGTTCGTCTTCGGACGATAGTTCTGATTGAGACGCTCTGCCATAAGGCGGATAATATCATCAGTCATCTGAAGCTTGCCGTCAGAAAGTTCGTAGAGATCTTCGGCAATCTTCTTATCATCTACCGTATCTTTGTTCCAAGCCATGTAGTCCTTCTTCATATGGTTGCAGATGAGGGCTATGAGATTTCTCTTTTCGTTTCCTTCGGGAAATTCAATGGCTTTCTTTATCAGGATTTCCAATGTGTGTCCGTAGTGGCGGTAACGCATACGGGCAGTGCAGTAAGGAATAGGTTCCGGACGGGTCACCAAGTTATCTTTACGGATAATCTCGTAAGGATAATCGATATCCAGTTCGAAGCCGGACATGATGGCGAGATGATCCCAGAGCTTATGCTTGAAGTCGGGTACATCGCGCAGGTGAGGGAACATATTTCCCATGATATTGATAATAGTGTTGGCACAACGCTGACGTTCTGCCCGATCCTCGATAGTCAACGCGTAATCGACCATGTTCTGGATGCTACGCCCGTATTCGGGAAGCGGCATTCTTTTTTGTTGAGTATTATATTGCATATCTTTAATGGATAATTCTACAATGGATGATGGATAATTGTTCATAACAGACGGAGCTTATAAAAGTTTTTTAGGCATTGAAGCTACAAATTCCTTCAGGTAGAAAGGTTCGAAATAAGCTACGTCTTTATAGTCTTCGGCGGCTACTGCCTTCTCTGCGAGCGGGAACATCATTTTTGCCAGCGGATGGATATCATCAATGAAATGCGCGTTGGGATGCGTAATCTTCTCACGGCATTTACCGGCTCCGTTTCCGTAGAAGTAGACCGGCTGCCGGTCAAGATATTCCAAGTAGGATGTTTCGTCCACAATGTCGGCGGCAATGGCACGTTTCACGTTCAGGCTGCGGTCATAAAGGGCTGCATAGACTTCCATGCGGCGGGCATCAATCATCGGACAGAGCAACGCGTCTTCGGGAAGATCGTGATACAACAATACGGGAACGCTCAATACTTCGAGTGTCGGTATTCCGATCAGAGGGACATTGCGTCCGTAACAAACTCCTTTTGCCATCGAAACTCCTATCCGGAGCCCCGTATAAGAACCCGGTCCGCAACTTACGGCAACCGCATCCAACGGAATAGCATGACTGTCAATGAACGACAGCGCTTCATCTACAAATACTCCCAGAGACACGGCGTGTGAAGGACCTTTCAAGTCCTCTTTCACAAAAATCGTCTGTCCGTCTTGACTGGCCGCTACCGAGCAAACAGAAGTAGAGGTTTCAATATTTAGTATACACGACATAAAAATCAGCTTATTAAATTGTCGCAAATTTACATGATTATTTCCAATTCTTAAAATATTCGTGTACTTTTGCACAAAACTTTAAGGATATGATACAGTCTATGACAGGATACGGCAAAGCTACGGCCGAACTCCCCGACAAAAAAATAAATGTAGAAATCAAGTCGCTCAACAGCAAAGCGATGGACTTGTCCACCCGCATTGCTCCGGCTTACCGTGAAAAAGAGATTGAAATCCGCAACGAGATTTCTAAAGTGCTGGAACGTGGAAAGGTGGATTTCAGCCTGTGGATTGAGAAGAAAGAGGGCGCAGACGCTATCCCTGTCAATAAGGCAATTCTTGAAAATTACTACCTTCAACTGGATTCAATCTGCAACGAACTGGGTATCCCTCGTCCGGAACCGGGAGACTGGCTTCAGGTATTGCTCCGCATGCCGGATGTGATGTCGAAAACGGAAATTCAGGAACTTTCGGAAGAAGAATGGAATACGGTTCATGCCACTGTGCTCGAAGCGGTCGGTCACCTAGTGGATTTCCGCAAGCAGGAAGGTGCCGCACTGGAAAAGAAATTCCGTGAGAAGATTGAGAATATCAACAGCTTGCTCGAAAAAATCACTCCGTACGAGAAGGAACGTGTGGAGAAGGTGAAAGAGCGTATCACGGATGCTCTCGAAAAGACTTTGAACGTGGACTACGACAAGAACCGCCTGGAACAGGAGTTGATTTATTATATCGAGAAGCTGGACGTGAATGAAGAGAAGCAACGATTGGGCAACCATCTGAAATATTTTATCAGTACGATGGAAAGTGGCAACGGACAGGGCAAGAAACTCGGATTTATCGCTCAGGAGATGGGACGTGAAATCAATACGCTGGGCAGCAAGTCCAACCATGCCGAGATGCAGAAAATCGTCGTTCAGATGAAGGATGAGTTGGAACAGATTAAGGAACAGGTGTTGAACGTTATGTAATTCAAATCTTGAACGTAATTTAAATCTTGAATGTAATTTAAACCATTTCACCAATGACAGGCAAATTAATTATTTTCTCTGCCCCGTCAGGGTCGGGCAAATCTACTATCATCAATTATCTGCTGACGCAGAACTTGAATCTTGCGTTTTCTATTTCTGCCACCAGTCGCCCGCCACGGGGTACGGAGCAGCATGGGGTCGAATATTTCTTCCTCACGCCTGAAGAGTTTCGTTGCCGCATAGAGAATAATGAGTTTCTCGAATATGAAGAGGTGTATAAAGACCGCTACTACGGCACGCTGAAAGCGCAAGTGGAAAAGCAACTGGAAGCCGGACAGAATGTGGTATTCGATGTCGATGTGGTAGGCGGATGCAATATCAAGAAGTTTTATGGCGACCGGGCTTTGTCGGTGTTTATTCAGCCGCCTTCGGTAGAGGAACTGCGCTGCCGCCTGGAAGGGCGCGGAACGGATGCTCCCGAAGTGATTGAAAGCCGTATCGCAAAGGCGGAATATGAATTGAGTTTTGCTCCGCAGTTTGATCGTGTCATCGTGAATGACAATTTGGAAATAGCTAAAGAGGAAGCCTTGAAGGTCATCAAAGAATTCTTGGAAAAATAACAAAGTAGAGGGATGGCGGAAAAAGTCAGCAAGCCAAAAACCGGAATTTTCAGCGGGTCATTCAATCCGGTTCATATCGGGCATCTCGCTTTAGCCAATTATCTTTGTGAATACGAGGGATTGGACGAAATTTGGTTTATGGTCAGCCCGCAAAATCCTTTAAAGACACAGGCTGAGTTATGGAGTGACGAGCTTCGTCTTCAATTAGTCGGGTTATCTATCAGTGATTACCCCCGCTTCCAAGTCTCGGATTTTGAGTGTCATCTGCCACGCCCTTCTTATAGCGTACATACATTGGAGAAGTTGCGCGAAGCGTATCCCGAACGTGAATTTCATTTTATTATCGGTTCGGATAATTGGGCACGCTTCGACCGTTGGTATCAGTCGGAGCGTATCATCAAAGAGAACCAAATCATCATTTATCCCCGTCCGGGCTTTCCCGTGAATGAAGAGGAATTGCCGGAAACGGTACGTCTCGTTCGCTCCCCTATGTTCGAAATCAGTTCTACGTTTATCCGTGAGGCTTTGGATGCAGGAAAGGACATCCGATATTTTCTGCATCCGAAAGTTTGGGAAGCAATAAAAGGTCTGCGAAATACTTAAAGCACATATCCGACAAAGTGTGAGATTCTACAAAAAAGTCATGCGAGAAAGTGTATCTACTCTGTCAGCCGATGGAGAGTAATCATTATTATTTCTGCCGGAGCACCGATACGGATTGGCATTTGTGAGGTGCCAATGCCATTGGTGACAATCAAGGGAATCTTTGCCGAGTTATAAGCCAGTCCGGTCACAAAACGATTGCCGTAATGTGAGGGCAGTATCGGAGCAATTCCAAAGACACGGACTTGTCCGCCATGTGTATGTCCCGCCAAGGCAAGGTCGGTGTTGGCTATCGAAACGTCTTCTATATAATCCGGTGTGTGCACGAGCAGGATTACGAAGTCTTTGGGAGAAAGTGCCAAAGACGGTGACACGCCATTGCGGGCAAGGTCGAAAGGGTTGCGCACTCCGGCGATAAGAATCTGCTGGCCGTCTTTGCGAAGCGTATCCACTTTATGTTCCAACACACGCATTCCGTAATGTTCCATCGTACGCAAAATATCATCGTGGCAGCGTTCATAGTCGTTATTTCCCATCACTCCGTAAGTCCCCATCGGTGTCTTTACACGCGAAAGTGCAGCGAACAAGGGTTCTACGTATTCGCAGCCTTCCTGGTAATCACCACCCATCAAGAGGACATCTGCCTTTTGAGCAATCAAAAGATTGACCAGGCTGTTCAAACCTTGTTCTTTGAATAAGCTCTTATAGTGCAAGTCGGAAATAAAAGCGATGCGGAACCCCTCGAATGCTTCGGGAACGTCACGGTGGGTAAAGTCGTAGTTCACGACACGGTCTATGCCCGCATAGGCAGAAGAAAGTTTGACTGCCGAAGAGGTTATCTTTGTGCCACGAAGCACCCAGTCAGCATGTTTGTCATCAACGACGGTTTCTTGTTTCTTGGGTTTACGTTTCTTGTTTTTCGAGACGTTCAGATCTTTAAGTTGAGAATGGTCGGGGGCGAACATCCCGGCAATGGCATCGGTAGTATCTGTTATCTCCTTGGAGACGGAGTCGATATTCAAAACAAAACGCGGCAAGGTTGATACGACATTCTTTTTCGATTTACAAGAAACCAGCAAAAGTAACATCAGCAGAATAAAGGGGTATATTGTTTTCTTCATTTCTCGTTTATAAATGCAGATGATTGAACGGAACCAATAAATTCATATTTCCTTTCAGATTCTCTCTATTTCCCCAATTGGAAGCCCTGTGTATTTGGCAATCATGTCATCAGACAATCCGTCCGACTTCATCTTCCTTACTATTTCCATTTTTTCTTTTTCACGGCCTTTTTTCAGTCCTTCTTCCAACCCTTCTTTCAGTCCCTCTTCATGTCCTTCCTCATGTCCTTCTTTCCGTGCCGTATTCACAGCATTCACAATATCCCGGTACGCTTTCACGCTGTCCTCATACTCTCTCAACTGTTTTGGGGTGAAACGGGTTATTGAAGCAGCTTCGAACAGACGGCTGAAGACGCGTTCCTGCAATGCAGCTGGACGTTCCAGCAGGCGGGATAGATTTTTCAAGACGAAAACCCATTTTTCGAACAATGTTTCCAGTTCATGTTCCGTCTTGGTAAACTTGGGGAGTTCCAAATAGATGAATGTAAGTTTGTCGTAAAATACTTTTTTGGTATTTACATCCATCAATTTCACCTCATGATGAAAATAGTCCTTTGAATCCTTGTCTTCATCGAACACAAAATTGAGTATTCCTACCGTATAGACCGATTCGAGTCGATAATCCCAATCTCCCCGTTTGGCCTGTTCGCGGATGGGAAAAGTGGAATAATAGACACTGCGGTCTTTGAAGAATTGTTGGAATACATTCTGCATCTCGACAATGAATTTTTCACCGCTTTCCGTTTCACAATACACATCAAAGATGGCACGGCGGTCTTCTTTACGAATACCCAATTGCTCACCGTTAAGATAAGTAAGGTCTTCGATGATATATGTTCCATGAAAAAGAGCGTTCAAAAAGCCGATTAACAGTTCTTTATTCATGGGTGTTCCGAAAAGGTATTTGAATCCGAAATCTGTTCTCGGGTCAATATATAGTTCCTTCCATTCATTTACTGACATAAGCGTGAGATTTAAATGATTAGAAAACAAAGATAATCGTTTTAATTTGATATCTGATAAACTAAATGAAAGATTATTCATATCTGTTTCTTTTCGTACGTTCCTTCTCAGCCAATCCACCAATCCACTGATACACCGATACAGGTTCCCACAGAAAGCAGTATTTCTTCTCTAATCTATTAATACTCCTACCAGCAACCACAGTGCTGACCGAACCGGAACGCTTCCTGTTCTTTCGAGCAAACATGCAGCAATAAAGTCAGGCAAAAGTGAATATACTCTTTTGTCCAAAAGATTAAATGAAAAAGTCGTGGATAATTGTGAGGAAATGAGCCAAAGGGTATTTCAAAATTTACTACAAGTTACACAGTCCCATAGAATCGGCAAAATTCTGTTTCGCAACACATCTATTCAATTTATCACTGCTGAATATGGGACAAAATCATCGTTTTCGATATCTTTGTGCCGGAAACGTAAGTATTAATCTTTTAAAACAGTATGGTAATGAATTGAATAAACAGGAAACAGATATTTGGGAAACATTTGCATTTTTACAAAAGGCCTTCCACTGAATGAATTAAACAATAAGTAATAATCATGGAAAGCGCTCTTGTTCATACTTGAAAAGATGAAATCAATTTTCCCAAAATCAGTATGGTTTATGATTGACAGGAAAAGCTATGAGGAATATTACATTAAAATGTTTTATGACAACGAGTATAATCATTCAAACGGAAAAGACTTGTAACCATCATCCCAAAAACAAAAATATGAAGAAAGCCAATCTTATAATATTGTTTCTTTTATGGTCAATAGCTTGCTATTCACAAACTATTGACCAAGTTGAGAACGACACTACTGTAATAACAGAATACAACGATGGAGTATTATGGCTCTATAGGGATATTGAAAATGTCACTGTAGGAACCACATGTTATAAAATCAAAGACTACGGGAAACATTATCAAATACATATTTACATCTATAATCATAGTGACACATCTTTACTGTTTGACCCGACAAAGGTTTCAGCATATTTAACGACAAAAACAGCAGACACACTACAACTTCAAGTATATACAAACGAAATGTTTCAGAGAAAGGTAAGACGGTCACAAACATGGGCCATGGCTTTATATGGATTTTCTACCGGACTTAGTGCAGGAATGGCAGGATATTCCACTTCTTACTCTACCACTTATTCACCGAATGGTCTTCCATACACCACAGTCACCCAACATTATGATGCAAATGCTACATTGCAAGCCAATATGGCCGCATCCCATCAGATGCAGACGTTAGGAAACATGATGGAAAACGACAGAGAAGTCAAGGAACAGGGGTATATGAAAATAAACACCATTCATCCGGGTGAATGTATCATAGGCTATATGAATATCAAACGAAAAAAAGGAACCATTATGACCGTCTTCATCCCCGTTAATGGCGTTGTGTATTCTTTCGACTGGGATGTGAGGTAAAAGTAATAGAGAATATTTCCCAAATAGTATTATCTTTGTCCGTCAAAACTTCTTATGGGATATAAAAGTACAGAAACAGCAAGAAGATAACAGCATGGAAGAAGTAGAACGCAACAGCATGGAAGATGCAAAACGTAACAGTATGGAAGCAGTAAAGCGTAACTCATTGCAAACATGGATATTAGCAGCACGTCCCAAGACACTCACAGGAGCCATCACCCCCGTCATGATAGGTACGGCCCTTGCCGCAATGGACGGACATTTCCATTGGCAGCCCGCACTCGTCTGCTGTCTGTTTGCGGGTTTGATGCAGATTGCCGCCAATTTCATCAATGACCTTTTCGACTTCCTCAAAGGAACCGACCGCGAAGACCGCCTGGGCCCTGAACGCGCCTGCGCACAAGGATGGATTTCTCCACAGGCGATGAAAAGAGGAATTATTGTGACCGTTGCCCTTGCCTGTCTTATCGGTTGCACATTGCTTTTTTTTGCCGGATGGGAGCTTATTATTGTAGGAGTACTTTGCGTATTGTTTGCATTTCTTTATACTACGGGACCTTATCCCCTCTCCTACAATGGTTGGGGAGATATATTAGTCATTGTCTTTTTCGGATTCGTACCCGTGGGTGGAACTTACTATGTGCAAGCATTGACATGGACACCGGACGTCACCATCGCTTCCCTTGTCTGCGGATTGCTAATCGACACCCTGCTGGTAGTGAACAACTACCGCGACCGCGAAGCGGACGCACACAGCGGAAAACGGACGGTTATTGTCCGCTTCGGCGAGAAGTTCGGACGCTACTTTTATTTGTCATTGGGGATTGCGGCTTCTCTCCTCTGCCTGTATTTCCTTTTTGAAGGACATATCTATGCAGCCCTTCTACCACAACTCTACCTGATTCCCCATGTATTTACCTGGAGACGGATGGTAAAGATATATAGTGGTAAAAAATTAAACAGCATATTAGGCGAGACTTCGCGCAATATGCTGCTTATGGGTATTCTTTTATCAATCGGAATGTTGATAAGTTGAGAAATTATTTCCCGTACATCTTTTCGTAATAACCTTGATAATCACCACTGGTGACTTCTTCTACCCAAGCCTGGTTTTCCAAGTACCATTCGATGGTCTTGACGATTCCGATTTCGAATTTCGTTTCCGGATACCATCCTAAGGCATTTGTAATCTTCGTCGGATCGATGGCATAGCGCTGGTCGTGTCCCAGGCGGTCTTTGACGAAAGTAATCAGGTCTTCGTTAATCCAGTCGACAGATATTTCACCGTTGGCATCTTTCACTTTCTTCTTGAGTATCTTACGATATTCGGGGTTCTCTGTCATCAGGCGGTGAATGGTAGCGATAGTCAGTTTCACGATTTCGAGATTTGTCTTCTCATTATGTCCGCCTACGTTGTACACTTCGCCCTCCTTGCCTTCACGCACTACGAGGTCGATTGCCTTGCAGTGGTCTTCCACATAAAGCCAGTCGCGCACGTTGCTGCCGTCACCGTAGACAGGCAGATGCTTTCCTTCAAGGATATTCTTGATAATCAACGGAATCAGTTTCTCCGGGAAGTGGTACGGACCGTAGTTATTGGAGCAACGGGTAATCGTAACCGGCATCTTATACGTGTCGTGATAAGCCATTACAAACATATCCGCACTTGTTTTGGAAGCACTGTACGGGCTGTGAGGACAAAGCGGGGTCGTTTCGGTGAAATACCCTTCGGCTCCGAGTGAACCATACACTTCGTCGGTAGATACCTGATGATAGCGTACGCCCTTTCTCCAAGTCGGATACCCCTGTTCGTCTTTACCCATCACCCATGCACGACGCGCACAATCCAGCAGATTCTGCGTTCCGAGAATATTCGTAATCAGGAACAGTTGCGGATTTTCGATGCTGCGGTCCACATGACTTTCGGCAGCAAAATTCACTACATAGTCAAAGCGGTACTCAGCAAAAAGACCGTCTACAACATCGCGGTTGCAAATATCTCCCTTGATAAAGAAACAGCGTTCGTTGTCAATGTCTTTGGCAATCGTTCCCAAGTTACCTGCATACGTCAGAGCGTCCAGTATCACGACTTTGGCATCGCTATGCTTGGCTAAGATGTACTTGATGTAATTCGCACCGATAAAGCCTGCGGCACCGGTCACTAAATAAGTTTTCATATTTTATTTATTATGTTGATTTTAGGATTGTTTTGCCAGTTCGATGAGGTACTTGCCATACTCGGTCTTTTCGAGCCGCTGTCCCAACAGAAGCAGTTGCTCGGTCGGAATCCATCCCTGGCGCCAGGCAATTTCTTCAATGCAACTAACGTAAAATCCCTGACGGTTCTGAATAGTAGCCACGAAATTGGAGGCTTCCAGCAGACTGTCGCAATTTCCCGTATCCAGCCAGGCGAATCCGCGTCCGAACAGTTCGACTTTCAACGTACCTTCTTCCAGATAAAGGCGGTTCAAATCCGTTATTTCATATTCTCCACGAGCCGAAGGGCGAAGAGCCGCCGCTTTCTCGGTCACGCTGGCATCATAGAAGTAAAGTCCGGGCACTGCATAATTACTTTTCGGCACTTCCGGCTTTTCTTCCAAGGAAATCACATTTCCCTGTTCGTCAAACTCCACCACACCGTAAGCGCGCGGATCTTTCACGTAATAGCCAAAAATACAGGCTCCTTTTTCCACACTTGCAGCCCGGCGAAGCATGGCGGAGAATCCTTGTCCGTAGAACATATTATCACCGAGAATCAGACATCCCGGTTCACCGTTCAAGAAATCAGCTCCCAGGACGAAAGCCTGTGCCAATCCGTTGGGTTGCTCCTGAATCTTGTAGGAGAAGGACATTCCCAATTCCTCACCCGTCCCCAGCAAATCACGGAACATCGGCAAGTCACGCGGAGTTGAGATAACCAGCACTTCACGTATGCCTGCCAACATCAGTGTGGACAGCGGATAATAAATCATCGGCTTGTCATACACAGGCATAATCTGTTTGGAAATCGCTTTGGAAAGCGGATAAAGGCGGGTAGCACTTCCTCCGGCGAGAATAATTCCTTTCATGTTCGTCTAAGTTAATTCATTAACTGTGTGCAAAGGTCGGAAAGAAATCTGAAATGACAAAAATAATGTGCCATTATTTCAATGCGCCGCCATGCCAATTCTCGATTGCGGCTCATAGGATGAATCATTATTTATCCGCCTGTTCGATTACTTCCAAATCTCTGAACGCCCCCTGGTCGATAACAAAACGCACCAAGGTCCGCACCTTATGGAAGGCGGACATCCCTGCCGCCCCCGGATTGATATGTAGCATATCCAGTGTTTTGTCATATTTCACCTTTAATATATGCGAATGTCCGCTGACGAAAAGTTTTGGCGGACGTGCCATCAGGCTGCCGATAATCGAAGGATCATACTTCCCCGGATAACCACCGATATGCTTTATCAGCACTTCCGCACCGTCCACCGTAAAGCGGTTTACCTGCGGAAACAGTTTTCTGATTTCCTGCCCGTCTATATTTCCATAGACGGCACGGAACGGACGAAATGCTGCCAACTTCTCCGCAACTTCCAATGAGCCAATATCTCCGGCATGCCAAATCTCGTCACACGGCTCGAAATATTCCAGGTATTTCTCGTCCCAGTAAGCGTGAGTATCAGATAATAATCCAATTCTTGTCATAAAATTCTTTGTTTAATCCCACAAAGATACTATATTTGGAAAAATCTTAAAGCACATGGAAAGCAAATATAATTATTTTAAGCGGGATATCAGTTGGCTGTCATTCAACTACCGCGTATTGATGGAAGCTCTGGACGAGCATCTCCCGCTCTACGAGCGTATTAATTTTATTTCCATCTACTCTTCCAATCTCGAAGAATTTTACAAAATCCGTGTAGCCGACCATAAAGCTGTCGCTTCGGGAGCTACGGAAAGCGACGAAGAGACCGTACAATCCGCCCGCGAGCTTGTAGAAGAAATCAACAGGGAAGTCAACCGGCAACTGGACGACCGTGTACGCATCTACGAACAAAAGATACTGCCCGCCCTGCGCAAAAACCATATCATATTCTATCAGGACAGACACGTAGAACCGTTCCACCAGCAGTTTATCAAAGACTTCTTCAAAGAGGAAATCTTTCCTTATCTTCAGCCCGTACCCGTATCCAAGGATAAAATCGTCTCCTTCCTGCGAGACAACCGGCTTTATCTTGCCATCCGCGTCTATCTGAAGAACACCGAGCCACGTACTCCCTATTACTTCGTCATGAAACAACCCTACGCCAAGGTACCCCGCTTCATCGAACTTCCGCCTTACGAGAAGAATCACTACCTGATGTTCACCGAAGACATCATCAAGGCGAACCTCAACCTCATCTTCCCCGGCTACGACATCGACTCGAGCTACTGTATCAAAATCTCCCGCGACGCCGACATCCTGATTGACGACACCGCCAGCAGCGCCGACCTCGTGGCCCAACTGAAGAAAAAAGTAAAGAAACGCAAGATAGGCGACGTATGCCGTTTTGTCTACGACCGTGCCATGCCGCAAGACTTCCTGGACTTCCTTGTAGACGCCTTCCATATCCACCGTGACGAACTCGTCCCCGGCGACAAGCACTTGAACCTGGAAGACCTGCGCCATCTCCCCAACCCGAACAAATCTCTGCGTGGTCTTGAAAAACCGAAGCCTATGAAGCTCACCGTCCTCGACGAAAAGGAATCCATCTTCAACTACGTCGCCCAAAAGGACTTGCTGCTCTATTACCCTTACCACTCTTTCGAGCACTTCATTCACTTCCTCTACGAAGCCGTACACAACCCGGAAACCCGCGAAATCATGGTGACACAATACCGCGTAGCCGAAAACTCCGCCGTCATCAACACCTTGATAGCCGCCGCCCAAAACGGTAAGAAAGTCACCGTATTCGTAGAACTGAAAGCCCGTTTCGACGAAGAGAACAACCTCGCCACCGCCGAAATGATGCAAGCCGCCGGCATCAAAATAATATACAGCATCCCCGGTCTGAAAGTCCATGCCAAGGTAGCCCTCATCCGCCGCCGCGGACTGAACGGCGAAAAACTCCCCAGCTACGCCTACATCAGCACCGGCAACTTCAACGAGAAAACCGCCACGCTCTACGCCGACTGCGGACTCTTCACCTGTCGCAAAGAGATAGTGAACGACCTCTACAACCTCTTCCGCACGCTCCAAGGCAAGGAAGACCCGAAGTTCACCACTCTTCTCGTTGCCCGCTTCAACCTCATCCCGGAACTGAACCGCCTCATCGACCGCGAAATAGCCCTCGCCGACCAAAGCAAGCAAGGACGCATCATCCTCAAAATGAACGCCCTTCAAGACCCCACCATGATTGACCGCCTCTACGAAGCATCCGAACACGGCGTACAAATAGACCTCATCGTCCGCGGTATCTGCTGCCTCATCCCCGGTCAGCCATACAGCCGTAACATCCGTGTCACCCGTATTGTAGACAGTTTCCTAGAGCACGCCCGCATCTGGTACTTCGGCAACGACGGCAACCCCAAAGTCTTCATGGGATCGCCCGACTGGATGCGCCGTAACCTCTACCGCCGCATCGAAGCCGTCACACCCATCCTCGCTCCTGACCTGCGCGACAGCCTGATAGAAATGCTCAACATCCAACTCGCCGACAACCAAAAAGCCTGCTGGGTGGACGCCCAACTGCAAAACGTATTCAAAAAAAGAATACCCGGCACGCCAAGCATCCGAGCACAATACACCTTCTATGACCGGCTGAGTAAAAATACAAACACACTATAATCAACAAATGGCAAAGAAACAGATTCATTTCCGTACGGTTATGAACTAATTTCGAACTTGTGCTAATTTGTCGTTAATACTGAATGAATTTATGATTGATGATGCATGATTTTATTCGTCTGACAATTGTTGCTTTTTCGTCTGACAGTTGTCAGACGGAAGAATAACAGTTGTCAGACGAAAGTTCAACA
>OJJH01000219.1_pt1 | contig 24564 bp, 28 predicted proteins | sample 1596251 | NCBI WGS metagenome assembly OJJH01 (sample SAMEA4350153, study PRJEB24818) | metagenome | biome: human; feature: gut; material: faeces | place: Denmark | collected 2013-09
TTTTTAGTACTTTGCTTTTCTTCTTTCATTGTTATTCATTATTTAAAGGTGCAATATTCATGGCTTTCGCATCTATCTTACGGTAGACATTTCCCATTTCCAACATGTTCTTCAGTCGGAGCAGGTCGGTGATTTCATAGACAGTCATGCCTTTGTGCGTTGTGAAGCGGATATATCCCTTCTGCCGCTGTATCTCCACTTCTTCGGGAGTCACCTGTAAAACTTCACAGATTTCCTGTAAAGTCAAGGTCAGGCTTATTTGTTTGACAGTATAGATGTAGGTCAGGATCTCCAGCATCTGAATACATTTACGGTGTGATTTGACAAGTGCCGCAAATTTGTTTCGTTCAATGACGATTACTTTACTTTGATTTTCCATATGAATTGTTATTTATAAGTTAATAGAATCAGATATAAAATCCTCGTTCCGGCATTCTTCCCTCAGGAACTTGTGTACGTCCGAGGCCCAGAAGTAAATCTTGCCGCTGAGTTTGAAATAAGGCAGTTTGCCGGAGTTGCGCCAGCGGATCAGTGTCCGGTCGCATACTTTCAACATCAGGCGCATGTCCCGGCTGTCCAGCATCTGTTTGCCATTAAAACTGGTTACCGCTTCCAGCGCTGTTTCCAGCTTGCTTATCAGTTTTCGTTGTTCCTCAAAGTTTTCTTTGATCATCGCTTTGAGCTTTTCAATATCATTGTTGTTCTCTTCCATACGGATATTCCTTTGTTTGAGTGAGTTGCTTATCTTCGGCTGCAAAGTTTAAAAAAATGGGCATGAAAAAATAGGGCTGACGGTAACCGCCAGCCCCATATTTTCTTTCTAACTCACTTAATATCAATGTGGATTTTAGAAGACTTTTTTCTTCATTGGTATAAAAGGGAAAAGACTCGAAATTTTCCTTTTTTAAAAAAGGAAAAATGATAGAGAATATTAGACAAAAAAGGGTTGACAATTTATAACCAACCCTTCTCTAAATATGTTCTGATTAACTTGTAAGCATCAAAAACATTGCTTACCTTTGTGTCAAAGAGATATTTGAAATTATGCAGAGCAATGCAATGTGTAGCTGGACTTCCACTACTATATCGTTACCTGCATCTTTATAAAAGCACTTTTAATCGCTGATTTATAAAAGATTAAAACGAGCTACACTCTTTTGATAATCAAAGTTACAAAATTTTTGTGAGACCCAGAGTGCTAATCGCAAGAAAATTAAAAGATCTCTTATTGAGCAGAATCTTCAATTTAACAGGATTTCAGGAGGGAATCTTCTTTGGGTGTCTTGTCGTGTATAGGATACGATTGTTCGGTATCAAACTATCCGTCACTCATTTTATCCAATCCCACATAACACATGTTGGAAAATGTGCTATAATAATATTTATATCCATTGGGATTTATAAGTTCCAATATTCTTATGTTCTATTGATTGCTTATGTTCTTTTGCCGCTTTTGCAAATCCTTTATTATGATTTCGTGGTCCGATTCTTCTAATTGAGGATTTTCACTCTCATCAAAAATAATATCCCCGTAATGTGTCCGATAACGATAAACTGTTTTTGTATAAATCTTCCATATCGGGGAGACATCACAATGAATTATATGACAACTGTAATATTCATCACCGTCCTCAATCTTAACAATATAGTAAAACGGTACGAAATTGATAATCTCACAATCTAAAATGACTTCATTGTCTGTTGATTTTTCTGCGAAATTCAGATGACGCCATGTTTTATTTTTAAGATTATATGAAATCCGAGCGCAAGCCATTATGATGCAGTCGATTCCCCCATCATTAAGTCTATATGGAAAGACCTTATTATAAAGATTCCGATTTTCGTACCTGTTTGGAAGTTTACAGGTATCATGTGATAGGAGAATTAACTCAGTATCTTTGAATATCAGAGAAGGATTTCTCCATCTCTCCTTAAACGTTACATCAGGATCTAATAGATATTTTTCTACGAGTTTTTTCCCTTTATCCGTCCTTTGGATTAAATTTCTCCCTGTTAATGCTGTCTTCTTTTGGGCAGAGATTCCAAAATACTTTTCAAGGAGATGTGGATATTTATTGTACAACAATGTCTCGATTGTTTTTGCCGTAAGGACTTCTTGTCTTTTGAATCCAGCTCTTTCAGCCGTATTATAGAATGAATCATAACCTTTCTTTGAAAGGTCACAAGCAGTTATCAGTATGATACAAGCATTATCCTCTATTGCATTGTTCTTTACGATAGTATTAATAATCCCTTCTATTTTTGCTGGGCCAAGCTCCTTATATCTTTTTACCTGACAGTAGCAAGGCTCTCCGGATGTAGTGATTCCAAAAATATCTACGCCATCATCTGCGCCTTCTCCCCCAATTGGGTCAAGACGTTTCCAAGAATACATTACATTAAGTAACTCACGACATAAATCCTCAAAGCGGAAAGGGTCTAAATCTTCAAAATGCAACCTATTGGTTGTTTTAGTAGGACTTTTGGAACTCATATTCTTATATGTTACTTTGTATTAGCGGATTTTCAATCCCAGTCGTTAAGAGATTCTATATATCGGTCGACATCAAGAATCGCAATATATTTACTGCGCTTTTCCTGACATTCAGCACAGTTGCAGGTGTTTGATTGAATATGGATGGGGGCGACCTTGGACTTTTCCTGTTCGTTTTCTTCTTCCATAATTACTATGCAACCTCGTCCTTGAAAGAGTTGGCGGGTTTGAACGCAGGAATGTTGTGCGCAGGGATGATGATGGTAGTATTTTTACGAATGTTACGGGCGGTCTTCTCAGCACGGGTCTTGACGATGAAAGAACCGAATCCACGGAGATATACGTTTTCACCGTGAGCAAGGCTGTCCTTCACAACGGTCATGAACTGTTCGATTACAGTAACAACCGTAACCTTGTCAATGCCGGTTGTCTTTGCTATTTCAGTCGCTATGTCTGCTTTAGTCATTTTCCTGTATTGCTTTGGATTTGATGAGTTTTCAGATTGCAAAATTACTAAAAATCCATGAATTTCAGAACGAATGACAGTCCAAACGCCGCCTTTTGGCGGCCGAAATTTTTGGCAAAAAAATAAGGCTGGGCGACTTTATCACGAGGTCGTTCAGCCTTATATATTACGACTTGGCAAATGTCTTTTTCAGAAGTGGGTATATAGACCCGTCACATCGGTGAAGATGTCCTCCAGCATATCGCAATAGACACCTTCAATCTTCTCGATGTCCTTTGTCGATACCTCAAAAGTTTTGTGGTTCATAGACTGACGATAAAACCGCACGTTGTAGAGGTCTGCGCCTTCGTCATAGATGATTTCAAGGCGGTTAGCCGATGTCTTGTTACGGCTGAGGCTCATTCTCAGTCCGTTGCCGAGGTTGATGAAGTCGTGGCTTCCCGTCATTGCGGCAAAGCGGTGTCCTCCGATTTGCTGGAGTATCGTTTTTGCAATCAGATTATCCATAATTATGTCATTTTGAGTTGTTGATTTTCTTGTTCAGCCACTCATCACGGCGTTGCCTGCACTCTTTGAGGGTGGGTGCTACGCAGGAGAATAATTCTCCGTCGGAGTGGCGGTAATCGTATTGATAGTGTTTCTTGCGCCGTATGCGGTAGCCGGTGTAAAACATCTCATATTGCTCAGTGCCGGGAGTGGTGGTTGTGCTTACTCCGAAGGCGGACATTTTGGTTGCCATAGTTATGCGGTTTTAGTATTCTACAATCAGTATCCGATATTCAAATGTTATATCGGGGTTGGTTATCTTCCTTTGTTTCAGCCATAGGTGGTGACTCCCGTAGCCATAGACAAAGTAGCGGTCAAGGTCGTACTTGTCGGTAAAGTCGGCTACTATCTGCCGTAGGGTTTCCTCGCTGTCGGCATAAAGAATGTGGTTTACAAACTCTATGATTATTTCGGCAATCTCGTTGTCAAAGATGATTGTCGGGTGTTCAAATGTCACGTTCATCTCTTTTGGATTTTGTGACCACCGCCATATTTCGGGCGGTGGTCGGGTTGGACATTTAGGCTGTCATTCTTGCCTTGATTAGCTTGGAATTGGCGTTTACCAAATCTACAATTCGGTCGTGGTAGGGGGTGTTCATGTTATTTTTGCCATGACACTGTATCACTTTGAGGGTTCTCAAATCCACCTCCACGGTTTCTATGATTTTGTTGCCAATCCTCGCAGACAATACAAGGGTATCGGCTTTTGAGTAATATCCTGCTCCGAACACGCAGATGTTCTGCGTCCTGCCTTCCTCAAAATACTCCTCGATACTTTCAAGAACCTTTACCGATATTTCATTGTCGGAGATTACAAGTCCGAAGAATTTGGATTTCATCGCCTTGAAATCATCCTCACGCTGTTGCTCTTGGAGCAAAATCCGCTGGTCGCGCTCACGCTGTTCAGCCTCCCTATGGCGTTCAGCCTCGGTCATTTTCTTTTGGCGTCTGGCTTCAATCCTGCGGTTTGCCTTGTCGTGTGCGTCTATGAAATCTTCGGGGCAGATGTTCTTCGGGTTTCGTATGTCCTGCCCCAAGTTATCCAGCATTTGCAGATAGTCGCACCATAATTCAAGGCTGTTGATTTTGTAGTGGTGGCGTTTGGCAATGAGATACGATGCCCAAAATTTGTCGGCATTGCCGTGGTTGAGGATAAAATATTTCATATCTTCAATCTCACCCGATTTCATCAGCGTTTCAATCCGTGTGTCGGAAAGCAGTCTGCTGAAAAGCAGCACGGGGGAAATGCCGTGAAAATCGCCCTTGAACCCATTGCGTCTGAGCTGTGGAATAATGCGTACCAACGGATAGACCTCGCTCCATTTGCAGACATCATCATAAAGGCTGTTATACTGGCGCACCTCCATATCGCTATATAACGACCATTGGTCGCAGTAGTATGACGGATATGTGCGGAGGAGAGCCATGTCGGTGACTTTGCCGTCGGGTGAAATCCAACGCTGCACCACCTCGTTGCAGTAGAATTTCATCGGTTCGCCCTTCTTGCTTGAATAATGAGCCTGCGCCACTCTGATTACTTGAAAACCTCCGCAAACGGTTATCACACTGAAATAGCGTATCACCTTCTGAGTGCGTTTGCGTGTTTCAAGCACTTTCAGTTCCGCACCGCAGTGAGGGCATTTGCAACCTGCAAGAGTGTCGCACAGACTGCCGTTCTCACTTTTCCATGAGTGTCCGCAGAGCGAGCAGGTCATAATTCCGCTTTTAGCTCGGTATGCGATATGTTCAATGCGGTGGCGATATGCCCAACGCTCTTGTGCCTCGGTTATGGGTCGCAGTGTGGCGGATAGTCTTGCCACCTCTTTTTGTATCTTGGTCTTGGGTTTCATAGCGGTAAAGTGTTAGAAGTCAAAAAGACTTGGTTGAACTTCGGTTGCCGGTTTTTTCTCGGTAGTTTTCTTTGGCTGTATAGGCTTGCGCATTTTCGCCATTTCCTCGTCACGCAGTCGGTTCATAGCGTCCTGCCGTGCCTTTTCCTTTTCTTCCTCGGTCAGCTCAACGGCGTGGTTGACTACCACCTTGCAGTTTGTCAAAGGCTTGCCGACCTCAATCTCGTTTTCTTCCCAATAATGGACTGCCATTCCGAAGATTTCATCATCAGCAAATCCATTGCAACCGCTTTTCTGCACTTGGTTGATTATGTAGGTCACGCAGTCATCCATTGATTTGGTGGGGTTTGCGAACTTGACGGCAAATAGGGCGTCATTCTCCGCCATACCTTCAAGATATTCCCTGATGGTGTCGTTAAAGGCTCGTGTGCCTTTGTTTTCTCTTGTCGTTGCCATAGTCGTATGTGTTTAGAGTGTTGCGAGTATCATTTTTTCAATCTCAGTGCGGTTGAGTTCCGTGTGGAAAAGCCAGCTTATAAAAAGTCTGCGCCCCGCAGGTTTGAGTTCTCGGTACAGCTCGCGGTATGCTGAGATGTTGCCGTTGAGATAGGTTTCTATCATATACTCGGCGATGTTGTCAACCTCGTAATATTTGGCTTGTTGTTCCCAAGTCTTTGAATGTCTTTTCGTTGCCATAGTCGTAAATCCTTTATAGTGTCGTTATCCAATAGATTATCCCTGCTGCCGTGAGGATTGAGATTATCCACCCCACACCTCGGCAAATCGGTTTCAGCACCGCCCAAAGAAGCACTCCGACAATCAGCCCCAGTGCTATCCCTGCCACCTTAACCGCCTTTTTTAATGCGGTATGAGCTGGTGAAGGTGTGAAGCTCGTAATTTTGATATGTCTGTCGTTTTGTGTCATAAGGCGATATTTTTTTAATGCGTATAATCGCAGTTTGAAGTTTGTTCGCTCGTTGACACACCTGCACGCAGGGAAAGGAGGGGTGTTCCGCACTTGCCGAAAAAAATACGAGCTGAGCGACCGCAGGGAAGCGAGGTCTGGAGATTTTTTCAGCAAATGCGAAAGAATACCCCGTCCCTGCGTGTTCATCAACTTCGAGCGAATAAACTTTGAACTCCGAATTATACTCAGCATGAAAACATAGAGCTGGCAACGCCCCGCAGGGTGACACAGAACGACAGACATACGAAAATTGGAATAATGACAATAGAGTGGAGTAATACGAGAGTGCATGACAGTCCGATTCAAGAAATAATCCTGAAGAAGCCTATGTTATAAATTCTGTGATGAACTGAAATGCCTCCTCCGGAAAAGGCAGAGTATGCGACGGCGACGTGCCCGCAGGGATCGTGCCGTCACACACTCTGCCGACGGGGCCGATGAAAAACGGAGAGTGGCGCGGCGGCTCAAATTCCATACAAGGAGCGTGCGTAAAGAAGCCTGACTGCCGATATTGAGTCTTGTGCCTGCTACGTAGTAGCATCGGCACAAGGCGTTGGAGGCAGTCTGGGTTTAGCCTGCTACCATAGTCGGCGTGCGGTCAGATGGTGTCAGTGAAACCCGGTTCACCGTCACCCTCTGACGGCAAAGCCGACGACAACACCGTGAGCCGCCACGCCTCTCTCCGTTTCCGCAGTGAAATGTATCCTAAACTCAGTTTTTTGTAAAAATCGCAGTTATAATCGCAAAAATTTGTACCTACGCAGGATTATAATCGCAGATTTTTGTACTGATATCTAATCTTCGTTCAGCTTAATTTCGGCAATAGATTTGATTTATTGCCGAAATTAAGCTAGCTTTGTACTGAAATTTGTTATAGATACATGAGTACCGCAGATTTGATATTGAATTTCGCCAGTAATCGCAACAGCTTTACCCTTAGCGAACTTGCAGATTATGTCCGGGACCGGGAGAATATTTCCAATTCCGGTCTGTTGTGGCATATCAAAAAGCTAATCAAGCAGAACCATCTTTCAAGGTTGTCACGCGGATTGTACGGAAAATATACCCAAAAAAAATTCATGCCACTATTGACAGAGGAACTCCGCGATTTATATGCCGATGTATCGGGAGCTTTCCCTCTGATTGATGTTCTGGTATATTCCGGTAACAATATAACTTCATTGCAGCACCACATTTCCGCAAATAACACATTGTATATCGAAGTGCCGAAAGATGCGACTGAAGTGGTTTTCCACTATCTTACAAACAAGAAAATAAAAGCATATCATAAGCCGACGGCAGAATTTATGTCCGACTATATTGATTTAGGAGAAAAATCAGTAATTGTAAAGGCTTTGACAACTGAATCACCTGTAATAATGATTGACGGTGTAAGGATGCCGACACTTGAAAAGATACTTGTCGATATAAATGCCGATCCGGATTTCTATTATTTACAGGGTGACGAGTCTTTTTATATTATGCAAAATGCCTTGTCGCTCTATTCAATAAATACTCCCAAGATGCTGCGCTACGCCTCACGCCGAGGAATACGGGAAACCATGGAAACAATTTTGAACTACAACGATTGATTATGATTAAAACCGAATGTTTCACACGTGAATGGTGTGAAAAAGTTGCCATAGAGTTGAAGTACAATGACACCCAGCTAATCGAAAAGGTTGTCCGCGCGCTTTCCCTGCTTGAGATGCTTGTAAAATCAGGATGTCCTTTCCACTTTAAGGGCGGCACAGCAACCATGCTGCTTCTTGGTGGTGCTACAAACCGACTGAGTATAGACATAGATATCATCTGTCCTCCCGGAACTGAGATAGAACGCTATCTTTCATCTTTCAAGGAGTTCGGCTTTACAAAGGTTGATCTTGTCGAGCGCAGAACGCCCGGAAAAAATATTCCGAAGAGCCATTCTAAATTTTTTTACCAACTGGCATATACCGACCGTGTAAGTGGCGAAGGTTACATTTTGTTGGATGTGTTATATGAGGACTGCCATTACCAGAATACGGTTGAAATTCCCATAGTCAGTCCTTTCATAGAAATTGAAGGAGAACCATTAAATGTGAAAGTGCCTTCGATTGCTGACATACTTGGCGACAAACTTACGGCCTTTGCGCCCAATACGACCGGCATACCTTATTACAAAAAAGAAAAAGTCTGCTCAGTCGAGATAATAAAACAACTCTACGATATAGCAAGACTGTTCGACAGGATTGATAATCTTAAAGTCACCGCAAGATCATTCCGGCAGATAGTTGAGGTAGAAATGGCATATCGTGATATTAACAATCTTGAAACGGTATTTGACGACATTTTACAGACTTCAATTCTTATAGCGACGAGAGGGAAAGAAGGAATTGGCCAGTTCGATGTTCTACAAGACGGTATAAAGAAAATCAAATCGTTTATCCACACATCAAATTATCATATAGACCATGCCATTGTCGATTCGGCAAAAGCGGCATATATCTCCACTTGCATACGCAAAGGTGTCACTGTAATAGAGAAGTATCCCGGAACGCCTGATGTAGTGTCGGAGATGACAATCGCACCGACACTTACCGGGAAGTTGAACAAACTTAAGAGAGTATTTCCCGAAGCCTTTTACTATTGGGCAAAGACAAGCCAGCTTATGCAAGGTTAATAATCTCCTTAATTTCGGCAATAATTTAAGTTTGTTGCCGAAATTAAGGTTTGTGTCAGCGCGATTGTGAAAAATTTGTCAAGTTCTCGCTCCTTTATTCTTCGTGCCATGATAGAATTTTATAACACATTAGGTAATGCTCCGAACTGCCCGTTCATATAGGCACGATGGATAGAGGAAAGTTTGTTCAGCCCTTTGAAATCGGCGAGAGAGAACAATGCAGTATTGCCGTCCTTGCCTTTTTCCGTAAACCAGACTGAATCTTTCCCGAAAATATCATCAATATCTTTCAATATCGGATCATAGTGTGTCGATACAAGCAGTTGCGACTGATTGTCTGGCGTATTCATGAATTTGGCGAGTATATACTCCATGAGATTAGGGTGCATAGAAGCCTCAATCTCATCGACACATAGAAAAGCCTGACGTTTGAGTTGGGTATATATGAGCGATTCCAGTTCAACCATACGTTTTGTGCCGGTACTCTGGCAGGCTTCCGGCATAACATAGTCTTCCGCTCCGGTTTCATTCTGTACGGTATGTCCGAATAATGCCGCCATTTTCTGTATCTTGATATCAGAAATATTGAAATCAGCCTCTTTTGCGAACTGCATTAAATATTCCCGAAAATCCTCGCTGTCGGCAATATTTTTTTTTGCTTCCGATGATAACGATGACAGAGTGCCGCTTTGCAAGGGCAACATCCGCGTATCAATCCAACGACGCATATTGTCAAGATAAGGAACTGCAATATTAACTTTTTTAAGAACCGCAAGCACAGGCATATTACGCAGACAGTTCATCGACATCACTTCTATCTCGGCCTGTGAAAGTTTGGCTACTGCCGGATTAATGTTCAACTTTGAAACACCTTCCACATCTTCACGGCAGAAAACTTTTGTCGGGCGATTGGAAAGATAGACAAAAAGAACCTCGCGGCAGACTTTCTCCGGATTCACTGTGAGCTGATACCAGTAGCGGATACCGTCAACATAAAATTTCATCTCAAATTCCGTGTCGAATGACAGTGCATCTTTTCTCATCAGGAAAGGCTGTACATCAGTTCCGTCATTATTGGTCGCAGGAATGTTGTTCCAGAATGTGCGCAGAAATTCAATCGCGTCCAGCAGATTGGATTTGCCACTGGCATTTGCGCCCAACACTACCGCGAAACGGAGAAGCTGCACTCCGTCAGGCATAGTCACGACACTGTTGTATCTGTCCTCGCCGGATGGCTCAAAACTAAGTTCCGCCTCATCTCGTAATGATTTGAAGTTTTTTATTTTCAGTTCTTGTATCATATTTGCTCTCTTATCTACCGCAAATTTAGCGAATTTGACGGGCCTAACAAAACAAAATGCCGACATTTGCAGTTTTAATCTCAATATTAGCTCGTATCTATGCCAATATTGAAATTAAAATTAGAAAATTTGAACATCTAAGAGGAATAAAGCCTCCTTTTTTCAGGTTTATCCAATCTATACGCAACCAATATTGCGGCGACTGAGAAATAGGTAACGCGATTTATAATATAAATAACGTGGACAATGCGGTCTGCGGTAGTGCCGGACTTGTTCCAAACGCCGCTGACGGCATTGCCCCCAATCCAATTATGCGTTGCGCTCCAAAATAAATATTTCATTTGTCCCCGACAATTTCTTATTACAAGCTGGTTTAATTCAAATTAAAGTACTATATTTGCAAAATAATTCCAAATTCAGCCCTATAAATGATATTAGAAATAGCTCTCACCAACTTTTTCTCGATAAATGAAAAAGTGACACTTGATTTACAGGCCGCAAATATTCAGACTAAGGAAGCACGCGCACTTGACGGCAATACTTTCAGTGTCGGGAATGAACGTCTGCTTAAAACCGTAGCCATTTATGGAGCAAATGCCTCAGGCAAGAGTAATATCATAAAGGCTGTCAAGGCTGCTGTGGATATGATACTCGACTCGCACAACTATAACGAAGGGGACTGCTTCGGTTTCAAGCCGTTCAAGTTCGGTGATAAAAATACGCCGAGTGAGTTCTATATCCGCTTCTTAATTGATGGCATTGAACATGAGTATTCATTTGGCTGTACCCGCGATGAGATAATAACTGAAAGTCTTTATTATTATCCCAAAGGCAGAAGGGCTTTGATATTTTCCCGTGATGAGCGCAAGGCCGGAGGCAAGAAAGAAAAGTATGAGTTTACCACCGTGATACGCCGCCCGATGGATGTCGCCTCCAACACCTCGCGTAAAACACTGTTTATATCCCGCGCAAGCCAGATGGACAGAGAAAAAGCAAAAGAGGTGTATCGGTGGTTCAACGAGCAGTTGGTGTTCAGTTACCGTGGCAAGGCATCTGTTGCCATTGACCGTTTTCTCGGAGATAACAAGGATGCTGTTCTTCGGGTGCTTAAAGCCGCAGACAGCGATATTGTAGAATTTACATATAAAGATGGCGAACTGACAACATTCCACCGCCGTAATCCCTCATTACCGTTTGACTTCAACACTGAAGAATCAGAGGGTACAAAAATTCTGTTCAAAATCATGCTTACAGTGATGGACGTGGTTCGCAACAACAAGGTAATGTTTCTCGACGAAGTGGAAACGAGTTTGCACACCCGTCTGGTGGAATATCTTATAAGCCTGTTCCACTCAAGCAAATCAGCCCAACTGGTTTTTACGACGCATAACACCCATCTGCTCGATATGACACGCTTCCGCAAAGACCAGATTTTCTTTGTCAACAAGCGCGATGACAGTTCATCAGACCTGTATTCATTGTTCGACTACAAGGATTTCCGGGAAAAAATGGATCTGGAGAAAGCATATCTTCAGGGGCGTTTTGATGCTGTGCCATATATCAACGAATTTGAAAACATCTGACTATGGCACGAAAAGCAAAGCAACCGAGAGGAAGAAAGATGAATCCTACATTCTTCGTATTCTGCGAAGGAAAAACGGAGGCGGCTTATGTTGACCTGTTGCGCCGCAGTTTTCGTGTGCCGGTCGAAATCATTGCACGGGTAAGTGACTCAAATATCTCACAGCCATATATCGACCGATGCAAGCGAGACCGGTTTACAACATCTGCAGATAAGACGTTTCTGATGTTTGACCTTGATGTGCCGGGTATGCTGGAGCATTTGTGCAAGATAAAAGATGCCGTGTTGCTCCTCTCAAATCCTTGCATCGAATATTGGTTTGTCCTGCACTACAAGGATACCAATAAGGAGTTGTCATCCGCAGAGTGTCTTGCCTTGTTGAGAAGCATAGACAAAGACTATGTTAAAGGCGCTTTCTCCACGGCTATGAAAAGGGCATTGATAGACTCAGTTGAAGAGGCTGCTAAACGGGCTAAATCTAAAGAAGCCTACAGTAATCCTTCATCAACAATTCATCTTTTGACCGATGAAATTATTAAGGCGAAGAAATAGGTTTTCATATGTATATTTCCAACTAACAAAATTTCTTTAGAATATGCATTTCGAAGTATACAGAAAGAAGCGAGGACAAAGATCAGATAGATCAGGTGGGACTACCGAACCCTCGCATTATCCATGTTTTGAACTGGTGTTCAACGATGGATGGAATGATTATGACATTTTTTCATGGTTTTCATTATGGCTTTTTATTGACTCTAAAAGTGAGCCAATACATTTAGGTGAGGTGAAAATTATTGACAGAGATAACAATAATACATATGAAACGATACCACGAAATTTTGACTACGCACTCCCAGATAATTTCTGCTCTCTCGGAATGGATGTTAGCTATTATAAGAACCTAAAAAAGCTAAATCAGTTGGAGCGGACAAAGTTGTTATTATGTTTGCGAGACATTGGCCTAAAGTCAAGAATATATGAAGAGTTTGCAGAAGATTCTAAACTAGAGTCATCACTTCTTCGTGATTTAGCATCAAGACAAGCTTTAAGTCATGCCAAGTTCATTCTTTCCGGACGTCCACCGGAGGAAGCCTATTCGTTTACATTCAATCTCTCGGAGATTGAGGGAATTAATTCCACTATTGTATGGAAAGTAAATTTACCATTTGAGGCTAACGACTGGTCGCGCCTAATTGGTATCATTGGCAACAACGGAGTAGGGAAAACTTTCCTCCTTAGAAATCTAGTAAAGGCTCTTTATCATAAAGAAGCTGATAAGTTTCAGGGTAAACTTCCTCTATTCGATAACCTATTTGTAATCAGTTCTTCCAAATATGATCAGTACGGATCGGATGATAGAGACATTGAATGTAATGAGGAATTTCATATTACCAGCCTTGACAATACCACTTCCGATGAGCTTATCGAGGATCTTAAGGGAATAAGTCATAGAAAAAAGACTATTCATTCAAAAGCTTATGTCGAAGTCTTTCATGACTTACTTAAAAATTGCATTGGTGAGCAAATTGATTGTCTGTTCTCATATAGAGATGAGGAATTAGCTAATGGGATGTTTTACCATCAACCATATATTGACACTGACAAACTTTCCGTTGCGTATGGTCTTCTGAGTTCTGGTCAAAGGCATATACTCCATATGATGACTAGTCTCTTCTCTCATATCCATATGTCATCTCTTGTTGTGATAGATGAGCCTGAGGTGCATCTGCATCCTAAGGCTTTGATTGAATTCATGGATGCATTGCAAAAAACGATGGTACTCTTTGATAGTTTTGCCTTTATTGCGACGCATTCTCCACTGATAGTCCGTGAAATAATAACCTCCAATGTTTACCGTATGGTAAGGCAAGACTCAGATAACCCATCAATCGCCAAAGTACATTTCAATACATTTGGAGAAGATATTGCTCTACTTTATGCCCGGATTTTCCATTATGATGAAGACGACTCAATTTTTACCAGACTAATTTCACAACGTGCTTCGAGATTTAGATCTGCTGATAGATTGATAAATTTTGTAGAGAACAATATGGGAGAGATTGGTCTTAATGCTCGGATGCGTATCATCGATATATTTAATCGTAGTCACACAAATGCATAACCTCAATCGCTCTTCCCATAATGTGGATCATGGGATAATACATACAAAAAAAGGTCTTTCACAGAAAAAAAAAGATTTTATTGACAACGAGAATCTTAAAGATGACCATGTTGATTATGATAATAAAGCATCCAATGGTACTTTAAACACACTGAGTCCTAAATGGACCGAGGCACAGACTATTGAACGAGGGATTGCATACGATCTCTATGGCCCAACTCGTCCAATAATTAGGAATCATTGGGCAGAATTGCAGAGAAATAACGGAAATATTGCAATCATATGCCCATTCTGCGGATTGACGGATGCGGTGGAAATGGATCATTTTATACCCAGAGGAAAGGAGAGACTTTTCCCTGAATATTCCACCCACTACTCCAACCTTATTCCGCTTTGTCATAATTGCAATCATACTAAAGGCGACGACTGGTTAGAAAATGGACAACAAATATTCTTCAATGCTTATTTTGACCGTTTGGATGGAATTGAGATACTCCAATGTGAGATTTCACGCGATCCGTCAACAGGCATAGCTTCTTCAGCAATACTATTAAATATCACAGGGCATGAGAATGATATTTGTCGCAGGGTTGTAAATACTATCACACGTCTAAATCTCCTTTCAAAATATTCAAGAGACTCTAATAAGATTCTACGAAGTAAAACAATTGAACTTAAGACGGAGTATGAGCTACAGAACTCTCGATACGCTGACCAAGATGATTATGTCGTAGCAAAGCGAGATGTTATAAGTAGGATGTCTTCGAATACGGATGACTGCATAGCTAAATTAACATATAGTGCCATTGCCAACAGCGATGTTTATTGGGATTTTATCAAATCCCAATTGTGATATTGTCTGATTTGATTGAGGATTCATCTTAAAATAATCGTACTCAAATCAAGGCTGAATGCGGAAATAAATCACAAGCGAATAATGATATTTAACGCTGTTAATCGCTGAAAATCGGCGAATTATTCGTAACTTTGCGACTGCAAACGAAGAAGAACATTGAAATATCCGGGAGTGCAAGAAGGGGCATATCTCGATTTTCAGAAAGTCATCTCGTTGAAACCCAAAGAAATACCGCCTGAGTACACAACCCCAGGCGGATCACTTTTAAAAGACTAATAATCAGGCAGTTATCTAAACAAGATAGCTGCTTTGTTCATTATAAACACTACGTTCTGCGGTATTTGTGTAAAACAGTGTGTAAACCAAGAAACCGAATGAGCGAAACTATTAAAGTGCTGTGTTACAAGTCTAAAACGGCTCAGTTGTAATTCTTGGGGGATTAAGTTTTGTTAATTCCGTTCATGCATATACCTTTGCTAGCCTAAAAAGGAAGAAGCATTTGATGGGCCTGCATCATGCAGCGATAGGCGAAGCGGCGATCATCTTCATCCGGATTGCGTCCCCACGGGAGGTCTGATGAAGAGCTTCCGCCTCCGCATGACTTGGCGAATTGGGTTGCGCCATCAAGATAGCCGAGGAACAGATACATGGCACACTTCAGAATCTCATTGAGTTGCTCGGCGATTGCCGTCAGGAAATCGCTGTCAATCCCAGCTTTCTGTTCCGGTAGCAGGGATTCAATCATTGACCTCACATCGACAACCATCCTGGCAAAGACGGCATCGGTCAGCCTCATGCGTACCTGCTCCTGATTCTTTTCCGTGAACTCGTGGAAATTTTTTTGCGCATTATCGCGTTTCTCGCTGAGTGCATCAAGTTCATCCTGAAGTTCGGTAAATTACCGGTCGGCGTTCTTGAGTTTGAGACGCTTGTCGGCGAGCTTCTGTCCGGTAGATTCAAGCTGGTTTTCAAGTTCTGCGATGCGGCAGCGCAATTCGGAAACATCTCCGGCACCATTCTCGATGTCAGTTTCCAACTGAGCTATCTCGTCATTCAGTTCAGTCTCCTGCCTTTCAAGATTCGCAATCATGGTCATAAGACCTTTGACGCGCGTTTCAGCCTTCTTGATTTGTTCTTCAAGTCGGCCCAACTGCCCGGACTTGTCACTTATAAGAGTTTCGAGTTTGGCGTTCTCACGGTGAATGTCGCGATTGTATTCAGCGGTCGAGCGATGGCGTGCGCCGGTCTCGTGTATGTCGTCGCCTCGGTCAAGACCGTATTTGCGGTTCACTTCGGCAAGTCGGATGTGCAGGTCTCTCATGTACTGTTGTGCCTCAATCTTGTTCTTACCTCCGATTACTTCCTTTGAACAGAGGCGTCCGTCGGCTGTCAACGGCACGAAAACACAGTGCGCATGTGGTCCCGTTTCGTCAAGATGGACAATGAACGAAGCTACGTTTTCTTCTCCGAATTCTCGGCATACAAAACCATAGATGTTCTTTGCCCATTGTTCGATTTCCGGTTGCCGAATCAGATGCCCGTTTGTTTCCTCATAATCGTTAAGCACCTGAGAGCCGAAAGCCATCTCGCGCATCCGCTCACAGTTGCCGCCGAATACGACCATGACTGCACGGTTGGAGAAGGCGGTCACTCGGGCATCCGGCCGGAGATGTTTTTTGGTTATCTCCTCGACCCTGTCGCCGATACGCCGCGATTTGTCGACGGCGGTTATCACTCCTCCCGGCCCGACCTGAAAATTCAAGGCGGTTCGGGAGCGGTCGTAATTGTGGTCGGGATTCTTGGCTTTTCGCTCGAACAGTTCATTGCTCCAGTTGCGCTGATGTTCATTGCTGACATTGGCATCGACTGATTTGACGGGCTTGAAGTCCATCATCTGTTTAGGTGACGACATATAAATATTGGTGCTTTTGGTTATGGTTTGGTTGGAATTAATTATATAACAGGGGTGCTTGCACGGTCAGTCTCCGCATCGGAGCCGCCAACCTTCGCATGAAGGTATATTAGGCTATACCCTCATAGGTCTTATTGCAAGCAATCCCTCTACGTCTTTCCGGATGCGCCCGACATCTATTCAATAGCGGCCTTGAAGTCCGGAATACGCTGTTTTTGTGAAATTAAAATCGGTAGAAATTTGATGAAATGATGAAAGCATGTGTAACTCGCAGTATTACAGCTCCATCTGATTCATCACAAGATGATAATTAATGAAAGGGAAAGAATAGGAGGCTTCTCAACGCCTGTAAAACCTTTTGATGAGAGCCTGCGGCACTATAACATGCTGATTTTCTTCCCTTTCTTTAATTCATTCATCAAAATAGAGATAAATTCAAAATAAAATCTTTAGTGACTGTGTAGTATCTGCCGACTGAGGTCTTGGAGGTGTACTTGGCAGGTGGAATCCCCATCGAATAGAAGCGGTAGGTAAGAGAGTTTGACGCCGGTTTGAGGTGCCAATATATCTGCAACAGCCGGCGTATCCCGCTCGTCTCGGCACGGACATTGCGATAGTTGAGTAGGGTCGCGAGGTCGTTTACGACGAAGGACACAGATGTGTCGCGGGTGTAATCCATTATCTCAATCAGCAGTTCGGCAACCTCAAACTCAATCTTGGAGCGGTTGGAAATCACGATGCGGTTGAGTGCTGCGGTACGGAGTCTTTCCGGACTGAACCACATTCTATTTTCGCATTGCACCGATAGCTCTCTTTGCATTATGAAGTGGAGAAACGCCGGAATCTGTGCCACAAGTTTCTTCATGAAGAACTGGTCATCAGTTTCCAAAGAGTTAACCTTGCGGACCCAGTAGCGCACTTCTTCACGGTCAATTACAATAGGAAAATGCTCGTTGTTGGAACAGAGGACAAACTTGCCGAAGAAAGCAATCTCATTGCGGTCTTTGCCTTTGGACTCCATCTTGTATGAGGTTGCCGTACTGAGATTCTTCAGTCGCTCGGAATCCTCTCGCCAAGAAAGCAAGACTTCATCTACCATGATAAGCAGCTTGCCCGCCCAATCGGAATTGAACTTGCTGCGGAAATCCTCATTGGTGTTGAAGGTGGCATTGTCTTGAAAGATTGCTTTGAGAAGATTGAGGAATGTGGTCTTGCCGGTGTTACGCTGCTCTGACACCAATATCAGTATCGGCAGCTTTTGAAGCGGCATCTGATACAGCAACTGGATATAGTCAAGACCATACTCGTAATGCTCCTCGAAGATGTGGCGAAGTAAGCCATCAATCGCGCTCCAATCTCCCGGTTCGGGATGATGGACGATTGGCTCATAGAGGTTGTAGGCGTTGCCGATAATCTTGCGGTAATCGGTATGACTCGGAACGGTACAGAAGCAGTCATACTTCGGTATATCATTCAGATAGTCCTTCCCGAAGTCAGCTTTGATAGTCGAAGCCTTCCAATATACAAGACACTTGCAGGTGGTTCCATTCGCCTGCGGTCGTAGCACCTCACGATAATAGTCCGTACCTACGCGGATATAAGGGCCCCGCTATCTTCTTGATAGAAATTTTCGTTTTGCTCCGTGGAAACATCAATATATTCCACATCAACCACCTGCGCCTCATCATCAAATGCCGCTTCGCAGTGGGTCGGCTCATCGACATAAACCGGAAGCAGCTTGATAGAGTCTGTTGTCATATCGCGCCCTTTATCATGCGTTCAACATCGGACAGGCGGTACCTTACCTTGTTGCCTATCTTGATTTTCTCCAGATACTTGTCGTTATCCCATCTCCACAATGTCGATAAGGTTACGCCAAGCATTTTGGCAGCATCCTTGGCGGTGATGTAGATTTCTTCCTGAGGCGCGTTTGCCTCAATCTGTTCCTGATTCCAGGCTTTGAAAGCCTCACGCAGATCATCAATATTCATGATGACCATCGTAGTTTGTTTTGGACTTGAATTTTGGTCGTTGTAGAACATTAAAACTTTAAACGGTTATTGTTTTATCAGCGCAATAATGATTGCGTAATTGTTTGATTTTTCCGCAAAGTTATAATGTATAAAACGGTTTGTCAATAGCTCTGCAATACTTTTAAGTGTCTATAATAAAAGAGATTATATTTATATATTGGTCATGTTGCCAAATCCGCTTTCCGAATCGTAATACAGCAACCCTAACATCTGAAAGGTAGTATAACTGGTTGAAAATAATTGCCATAATTTGAAAACAAGACAGTGATGGCTGTCAAAAGAAAATCCGACAACTCGTTAGCACGAATTGCCGGATTACCGATGGAATATTATTAAAATCTTTAACTACTAGCAGGCTGCCTAAAAACTTTAATATCTCATGACTTTGACAAACTCACGCTTCATGTCCTTGTCTATGGCAGAGTATCTTGCAAATACGTTGCTGCCACGGAGTGTCCGTTCAACGCGCCTACAAGATTCTGATCTTTCACCTTCTTATAAAGACTGCCCTACAAAGGCTCGCCTAGCCATGTGGTTGGTGATGATGGTGTCTATACCGACTTTCTCTTCAATTTCAAGAGAGATTCTTATCAATCAGCGATTCCTGTTATTCATCGAACTTTATGGGGCCGTTGTAGCACCATCGAATTCGGATTCGTGAAAGGAATTTGTCGCTATTGGTTTGCCAATACTTGATGCAAGCGTCTTTCTCATCTTCTGTAAATCCGAAATCAACATTCTCAACCAAAGTAATGCCGCGTTCAGAAAGATAATTCAGCAATTGTTCTTCTGGGCAGTCAGGATAAAATTCCTCCTTGACTGCGTAGAAAGCGCCGTAGGAAAATACCGTCGAATTGACTATTTTTGTGGCATGACTCTGCATTGGACTGTCCGGGAATAGTTTTCGGCCACGGTTAGTATAATTGAATACGAACTCCGATACAGTACGGTCATGCCGGAAGGTTTCTATCGAAGTCGCCACTTTCTCGAAGTCCTCGTTCTCTGTCATTGGATACACCATTCCGCATTGCTCTCCGGGGCGTGAGAATGGTTGCAGACCGACAGCTCTCAACCGAGGCTCTTTCCCGGGAAACATTTCCATTGGTGGAATACTGTAACGGTACAACACTCCTTTTTCTTCTCGGTTGTCGACAATTGGTTTATAAATGTCATCCTTGCAATCAGTGGTGGCGAAGAACGCAGCAACGAATTTATCGGTGGTGATATCTAACAACTCAGTCTTAATACCGTAGTGCTGGGCGAGAGCGAGATGGTCTATGGCCAATGGTATATGATGCAATTTTTTGTCAGGTGCGGTTGCTACGATTGTATTACGCAAGAAATGTGTAAGAGGGTATTCTTCTATTATCTTTCGAAATTCGACATACTTCAAACGCTCTACAAATCGTGTGGCTTCTGTCATTCCATTCCTGAACAAAGATGCCTTCGAGGGAGAGATTTGTCGCGACTGACCACGATAATAGACATTGAAGGCTGGAGCCAGAGGAGTGAGACGACATATACCATCTGGCATAACCACTGGTTCAAATAGTCCTTCCTGACGCACACCGGGGAACACCATACGGAAACCAGATTTGTCAAGTTCCCATATCTCATCCATAAGTGCGTAATTATCTAGAATGTCGAGCAACGTGGCATCAGCAACAGTTGGTTTGGGGATGAAGAGTGGGAGAAACTGCAACGGTTTGCGCGCCTCAATCGCCTGATGAAGTTTTTGAGCCAAGTCTTCGATTTCCAGACTTCCTCCGTAAAGCGCTTTCTTATCCGCGATAAACGAATCAGCAATCTCATCGACAAGTTCAAATTTACCCTGTTCCATACAAATCCCGATAAACATATCCTTATATCGACACTTGTCTGGAAGGGCATCAAGCGGTTCAATCTCTTCAATAAGACAGCGCAGAGCTTTGATGTCTCTGAAGATGACCGCCTGGTAATATCGTAAATGTCGTTGTTCGAATTTGTTTAGATTACCTAAGTCGATTTTAGCGATAATCTCCTCTGCTTCTTGTTGTAACCTATCAAGATTATTATGATTAGGATGTAAGGCCTTTAGTATTCGACAAGCTGTAGAGCTTAAGAAAGCCCTCTCTAGGCGCACCATATCCCTTTGATGACTATCCTTGGCTTCGTCATAAAGCCGTTCTGCTTTACGATAGAAATATATGGACAAGCCGTGATATTTTTTTGCAAACATTGAAGCAATTTGCATGTAAGCCCGGGCTATTAACGAATGATCTTCAAGTTCTTCGGCAAGCCCAAGTGCCTTTATTGACAAATCGGAAGATATGCCAAGCTGATTGCCCACACATTCCAGCCGAGCACCATTAAGAAGCAGTTCGAATTTCAGTTCCGGGGCCGATTCGAAGTTTTTTATATTGGCGCGCAGAGTAGCAAGCGCTTCCTTATAGCCGCCAGTGCGCATGCCCCATTCGCAATACGCATGAAGCCAACCTAACACAGTTGTAATCGGCAAATCAGCATTCGTACATTCACGGCAAAACTCCTGAATATGTCGGTATGCCTTATCGTGGTCGCATTGATTAAGCGCCTCCCAGCTACGTTTCACCAAATTATCTGCCAATGAGTCTGCATTTAACTTGTCCATTTTCGAATATTTATAGATAGAAGTCGGTATAGTTTTATCAAAAATCTAATTGAATTCAGAGTGTATTCGTTTTGAAATTAGCATGTATACAAGTATTCCTACTGCGAAAAACTCATTTGCAAATATTGTGATGCGGCAATTCAAGCATAAGAGATTCAGCTACTATTGGTCTATTACCTCCCATGAACCTCCTTTGTCTGGACCGACACGACGAATTCGACCCTCCTTCACAAGAGCATCGAGGCGTCGCTGAACACTACTTTCATGCAATCCTAACTCCTTTGATAGTTCAGCTCTCGTTATCATAGGAACTGCTTTCATTAATTCGACAATCCGCTCTTTCTGTCCGGTTTCTGTTCGGTTTCTGTTCGGTTTCTGTTCGGTTTCTGTTCGGTTTGCATCGGCTTTCTCTGAACCTTTGAACTGTTCGATATCGGTTGTGCCGCCCAAGTTGATTGCTACGAATTTCTCGCGGGGAATGTAGACGGTAACGCCTCCCTGCTCAACCGAAAATGTGGGTGGAGTTAGACCATCGGCCTTAAAGCCGTTTACGATCTTCTCAATGCCACGACCCCAGGCCTCGATGAATCCGGCTCGATAAAATGCCTCTGCCATTTTGGGATTACGAGGCTGGGATGTATGCTTTCCCATAAGCTTCTCAACGGATAAATCATCCGGCAGCTTTCCTTCATTCCAAAGTCGGATGTGGTCGCTATAAACGCTCATCTGCGTCCATGTGCCCTGATGGTCGCGGTGGACGATTGAGTTGCAGATGATTTCGCGTAAAGCTTCTTCAGGGAGTTCAAGCGGCTCAACGCGCTGCAAGCCCTCATAGTGAATGGGGCGTATCAGATACTTCTCGTCCAAAACGCGCATCACTCTTTCCGGCATCTGTATGAGGTTGCCGTCAACAATCTCCTGACTTAACAGATCAAAATTGGTAGAGCCGAAACGCCCTATCTTGAAACTTGATGTAACGAAACAGCGTTGAGGGTGTTTGCCAAAAAGCAGAATGGCACCATTACACGGAACACCATCCTCCATTAGCCCAAGATTCGAGATGACTTCCTCCGGCGTAGAATTTTCGGCATCGGGCGACATTCGTTTCTCCTTGATTCCTTTCTTCAAGAAGTACCGGATTACCTCCGGGTCTATATCGTCAATCGTAGTGCCATAGCAGGGCGTATCTTCCCAGCTTCTGCCGATTTTTTTCATTAGAAACTGTTGTAAAGCCAGTCCTCGCAGCTCCTGATTGGTCGCGCCGCTCCGCATATAGAAAGCACCTTTATAAGAGATAGGTATGTTGGACGGCTCGACATCAATCTCAATTATATCTTTTCCATCGCGTTCTATATGACTGACAACAGGAACGATCCCCAACATCGTAACAATCTTATTAGGAATATCTTCCAGCAACTGATGCAGATGCGTAACGCCAACGTCAGACATATCATCGTCAATGCCAATATATATCTTTCCACCCTGCGCATTAGCGAAGCCGCATACCCACTTAAGGTACTCGTCTTTCCAAATCCGCTTATATTCAGTGTTATGATTCTCGTTGTTCATAATGCAAATTTAGCAAATATTTACTATAACTGTATATATTTCAATACCCCATGACATTGACAAGTTCACGTTTCATGTCCTCGTCTATCTCGCAGTATCTTGCGAAAGCCTTGCTGCCTACAGAATGTCCGCTCAACGCACTTACAAGGTTTTGGTCTTTGACTTTCTTGTAAAGGTTGCCGACAAAGGTTCGCCGAGCCATGTGGCTGGTTGCGATGGTATTGATTGGTACCTGTTCCTCAATGCCGGTTGTTGGATTGAGGCGTGTGACGAGTCGTGTTATTCCTGCCGCTTCAAAGATTTCTTTGATTGCCTCATTATACTTCTGTTGGGATATGAACGGCAACAACCGACCATCCTTGACTTCTTCACGGTGCTTGTCAATGATGAATTGCGCCCTGTCTGATAAAGGAACACGAATTGTTTCCGGTCGTTCATCGGCGGTCTTAGAGGCAATGTACTCCACACCACCATTTATTACATTGGCACGAGTCATCTTCATCATATCACCCAAGCGGCATCCGATACAGCATTGAAATATGAATATATCCCTCTGCGTGTCAAGGCGCTTATTGTATGAGAAATCGAAATCGGCAAGCTGCAATACCTCTTCATCCTTAATATAGAAGGAGTACCGTATTTCTCATAGACGGAACTCACATACTTTACAAAAGGATTATTCATGGTGATTCCCTGGGCATGACACCAATGGAACAGGGCTTTGAACCGCTTAGTAAAAGTCACCATGTAGTTATCGCCTCTCGGTTTTGGTCTCTTTACCTTGTGCGTCTTGTGGGTAATGGAAGGGAAAGACTTGTAGATGTTAGGATACTGGTCATATAGTTCCGGCTCAGCCCGAAGGAAGGCTTCAAAAGCATAAACTTCCTCAGTTGTACAGGTATCAAAAGAAAACTTGTAAGATTTCTTGCTGGTCAGACGTTGATACATCTCAAAGCGATGCAACGCGCGCTGAAGGACACGGTAATGCCTCTCGCGTGATTCCGACAACTGCTTCTGCTTGAGAAACTCGTCTATAATATCGTTGAATGACAGCTTCTTCATCCTTACCTCTTTCGGCGCATACTTTTCGGGATTGCGCCATCGGTCAATCTGTTCTGTAATAAAATCCTTTGTGAATTCTTTTATCGGATGTGTCTCGCTCAATCCGATTAAAAATCTCTCAAGCGATATAAGCCTGTCTTCTGTATCTCGCAGTTCTGCAATCTCGTGCTGATTAGCACGAGATTTTATAAATGTGCCATCCTTGAATCGTGATGCAAGGACAAAAATGTTGGACTTGATACGGATTTTGTCATTCTTCGATAGGCTAAGTCTAAGCATTATTTCGGACTTGCCATTGTCGTTAACCTTTGTCGAGAGGCTTCTTTGGATTTTTGCCATGGGAGAGAAAATATAATGTTCAGGTGCTGTCTCTTATCCTCATCTCAGAGCCCACGAGACTCCTGAGCATCTCGTATGCCGTCTTCTGCTTGAAAAAAAAAGAACTAGCTGAAGTCACTGATGCAGACGCCGCTGGCAGCGAAGCGAATACGGCGACGACACAGATACTCCACT
>OJJH01000226.1_pt1 | contig 23863 bp, 16 predicted proteins | sample 1596251 | NCBI WGS metagenome assembly OJJH01 (sample SAMEA4350153, study PRJEB24818) | metagenome | biome: human; feature: gut; material: faeces | place: Denmark | collected 2013-09
ACTGGAGAGAGAGTATCAGGATATTGCTACCCTGCCACAGGACGCGAAGTTAAAAATCAAACGTCCGGTGAAGGTGCAGCCGATTGCCCGCGTCTGGTACAAAGGAGATCAAAAACAAGTCCAACACGCCTGCCCTACACCGCTGATTGCACTGATTAATCGGGATAATGGCGCGCGCGTGCCGGACGTTGGTGAGTTGTTAAATTACGATGCCGACAATGTGCAGCACCGTTATAAACCACAGGCGCAGCCGCTTCGTTTAATCATTCCACGGCTGCACCTGTATGTTGCAGATTAACCCCCGGCTTTCATACTGCCGACCATCTGTTCTGGCCGTACCCAGCTGTCAAACTCGGCTTCGCTAAGATACCCCAGCGCAAGGGCCGCCGCTTTTAAGGTCAGCCCTTCTTTATGCGCTTTTTTGGCGATCTCGGCGGCTTTGTCATAACCAATGTGGGTGTTAAGCGCAGTCACCAGCATCAGCGATTCATTGAGTAATTGATTGATTCGCTCACGATTCGGTTCAATGCCCACTGCGCAGTGTTTGTTGAAACTTTCCATGCCATCTGCCAGCAAGCGCACCGATTGCAGGAAATTATGGATCACCATCGGACGGAAGACGTTCAGTTCAAAGTTACCGGAAGCGCCACCCATGTTGATCGCCACGTCGTTCCCCATCACCTGACAGCAGAGCATGGTTAATGCTTCGCACTGTGTTGGGTTCACTTTCCCTGGCATGATTGAGCTGCCCGGCTCATTTTCCGGGATTGAGATTTCACCAATTCCGCAGCGCGGGCCAGAGGCCAGCCAGCGGACATCATTGGCAATTTTCATCAGTGACGCAGCCAACCCTTTCAACGCGCCGTGCGCCTGAACCAGGGCATCACAGGTCGCCAGCGCTTCAAATTTGTTCGGCGCGGTAACAAACGGTGCACAGGTAATGACTGCCAGTTCATCTGCTACGCGACGCGCATATTCCGGATGGGTATTTAGTCCAGTACCCACCGCTGTACCGCCCAGAGCCAGTTCCGCTACGTGAGGCAGGCTGTATTCGATATGTTTGAGATTATGCTCCAGCATCGCTACCCAGCCGGAAATCTCCTGCCCTAGTGTTAGCGGCGTGGCGTCCTGCAAGTGGGTTCGACCGATTTTTACGATATCGGCAAATGCACGCGATTTTTCACTCAGCGTCTGTGTCAGGGTTTTAAGCTGCGGAATGAGTTGCTTGCGCAGCGCCAGCAGCGCCGCAACGTGCATCGCCGTCGGAAAGACATCGTTGGAACTTTGGCTTTTGTTCACGTCGTCGTTAGGGTGAACTTTACGCTCCATCCCGCGCACGCCGCCGAGTAATTCACTGGCCCGGTTAGCCAGCACTTCGTTCATGTTCATGTTACTTTGCGTGCCGGAGCCGGTCTGCCAGATAGCCAGCGGGAATTCGTCGTCATGCTGTCCTGCCAGTACTTCATCCGCCGCCTGCCGAATGGCGCTCGCTTTCTCTTCAGACAACAAGCCTAAATCTTCATTAACTTTTGCCGCTGCGCGCTTGGTTAGCGCCAGCGCATGAATCAGTGAGGTGGGCATTTTCTCCGTCGAAATGCGGAAATGCTCCAGCGAGCGCTGAGTTTGTGCGCCCCACAGCTTATCTGCCGGGACATCAATCGCTCCCATCGAATCTTTTTCGCTGCGTACTGTATTCATGGCCTGCTCCTCACCTGATTAATTTTTTCTTTCTGTTTTGCTTTCGTTAAGCAACTTTTAGCTCACTCATTATTTACTATTTGATAACAAATGTTTGGTCTTTCGTGCCATGTAAAAAAACCGCCCCGAAGGGCGGCTCTGTTTATTTCACACAGCGAGTGCACTGTGTGAGTTGTATCTGCTGGAAGAAGTCATTTCCTTTATCATCCACAAGGATAAACGCCGGGAAATCTTCCACTTCAATTTTCCAGATGGCTTCCATTCCCAGTTCCGGATATTCAACACATTCCAGGCTCTTAATACTTCCCTGCGCCAATACAGCGGCCGGACCACCGATACTGCCAAGGTAGAAGCCGCCGTGTTTTTTACAGGCATCCGTCACCTGCTGGCTGCGGTTGCCTTTCGCCAGCATGATCATACTTCCGCCCTGCGCTTGCAGTTGATCGACATAAGAATCCATCCGTCCGGCGGTCGTTGGGCCAAGAGAACCGGAGGCATAACCTTCCGGCGTTTTGGCCGGACCCGCGTAGTAAATCGGATGATCTTTAATATACTGCGGCAGCCCTTCACCGTTATCCATCCGCTCTTTCAGTTTGGCGTGAGCAATATCACGACCGACGATAATCGTGCCGTTAAGCGATAAGCGTGTAGAAACGGGATACTGCGACAACTGTGCGAGGATCTCTTTCATCGGACGGTTGAGGTCAACGCGCACCGCTTCGCCTTCTCCTGCTTTGCGCAGCTCTTCCGGGATATATTTGCCTGGATTATGTTCCAGTTTTTCGATCCAGATCCCCTGACGGTTGATCTTCGCTTTGATATTACGGTCAGCAGAACAGGAGACGCCCATACCGACCGGGCAGGATGCGCCGTGACGTGGCAGGCGAATCACGCGGATGTCATGAGCGAAGTATTTACCACCAAACTGCGCACCCAGACCAAGATTTTGCGCTTCGATCAGCAATTCTTTTTCCAGTTCCACATCGCGGAACGCCTGACCGTGCTCATTCCCTTCCGTTGGCAGTTCATCATAGTATTTAGCGGAAGCCAGTTTCACCGTTTTAAGATTCGTTTCTGCAGAAGTTCCACCAATAACGAACGCAATATGATACGGAGGACAGGCCGCCGTACCCAGCGTGCGCATCTTCTCAACCAGGTAATTTTTCAGTTTTCCCGGCGTCAGTAACGCTTTGGTTTCCTGATAGAGATACGTCTTGTTTGCCGAACCGCCACCTTTGGCGATACAGAGGAATTTGTACTCGTCGCCATCAACGGCATAAAGATCGATCTGCGCTGGCAAGTTGGTGCCGGTATTCACCTCTTTATACATATCCAGCGGCGCGTTTTGCGAGTAGCGCAGATTATCCTCGATATAAGTGTTATAGACACCGCGCGCCAGCGCCGCTTCATCACAGCCACCGGTCCATACACGCTGCCCTTTTTTACCAACAATAATCGCGGTGCCGGTATCCTGACAGGTTGGCAGAACGCCTTTTGCCGCGATGTCGGAGTTACGCAGGAATTGCAGCGCCACATATTTATCATTTTCGCTGGCCTCCGGGTCACGCAGAATGTCGGCCACCTGTTGTTGGTGAGCCGGACGCAGCATAAATGACGCATCATGAAACGCCTGACGCGCCAACAGAGTTAACGCTTCGGGTGCGACTTTCAAAATCTCCTGCCCTTCAAATTCAGATACGCTAACGTGTTCGCTGGTTAGCAGGTAATACTCAGTATCATCTTTTTTGAGTGGAAAAGGAGCCTGATAATGAAAGGGTTTGTTTGACATTGTTCTCTCACTTACTGCCTGGTTTGGTTATGCTCTGGGCGGGTGTTCCGTTGCCCTGTTAAAAGCGAGTAACAATATCCTACACACTTTTTTAACAAAAACTGAGACTAGTACGACTTTTTGCGGCTCCAGGTTACTTCCCGTAGGATTCTTGCTTTAATAGCGGGATTAATTTCCACATTAAAACAGGGATTGATCATGCAAAAACTCATTAACTCAGTGCAAAACTATGCCTGGGGCAGCAAAACGGCGTTGACTGAACTTTATGGTATGGAAAATCCGTCCAGCCAGCCGATGGCCGAGCTGTGGATGGGCGCACATCCGAAAAGCAGTTCACGGGTGCAGAATGCCGCCGGAGATATCGTTTCACTGCGTGATGTGATTGAGAGTAATAAATCGACTCTGCTCGGAGAGGCCGTTGCCAAACGCTTTGGCGAACTGCCTTTCCTGTTCAAAGTATTATGCGCAGCACAGCCGCTCTCCATTCAGGTTCATCCAAACAAACGCAATTCTGAAATCGGTTTTGCCAAAGAAAATGCCGCAGGTATCCCGATGGATGCTGCCGAGCGTAACTATAAAGATCCTAACCACAAGCCGGAGCTGGTTTTTGCGCTGACGCCTTTCCTTGCGATGAACGCGTTTCGTGAGTTTTCCGAGATTGTCTCCCTACTCCAGCCAGTCGCAGGTGCACATCCGGCAATTGCTCACTTTTTACAACAGCCTAATGCCGAACGTTTAAGCGAACTGTTCGCCAGCCTGTTGAATATGCAGGGTGAAGAAAAATCCCGCGCGCTGGCGATTTTAAAATCGGCGCTCGACAGTCAGCAGGGTGAACCGTGGCAAACGATTCGTTTAATTTCTGAATTTTACCCGGAAGACAGCGGCCTGTTCTCCCCGCTGTTACTGAATGTGGTGAAATTGAATCCTGGCGAAGCGATGTTCCTGTTCGCTGAAACACCGCACGCTTACCTGCAAGGCGTGGCGCTGGAAGTGATGGCGAACTCCGATAACGTGCTGCGTGCAGGTCTGACGCCTAAATACATTGATATTCCGGAACTGGTTGCCAACGTGAAGTTCGAAGCCAAACCGGCTAACCAGTTGTTGACCCAGCCGGTGAAACAAGGTGCAGAACTGGACTTCCCGATTCCTGTGGATGATTTTGCCTTCTCGTTGCATGACCTTAGTGATAAAGAAACCACCATCAGCCAGCAGAGTGCCGCCATTTTGTTCTGCGTCGAAGGCGATGCAACGCTGTGTAAAGGTTCTCAGCAGTTACAGCTTAAACCGGGTGAATCAACGTTTATTGCCGCCAACGAATCACCGGTGACTGTCAAAGGCCACGGCCGTTTAGCGCGTGTTTACAACAAGCTGTAAGAGCTTACTGAAAAAATTAACATCTCTTGCTAAGCTTATTAAAGGCTTATAACACCTTCAGGCGGCCAGTCCGCCTGATTTCATTTTATGGATAATCATTATGAATAAATCGCTGGTAGCGGTAGGCGTCATTGTTGCGCTAGGCGTAGTCTGGACAGGCGGCGCATGGTATACAGGCAAGAAGATTGAAACCCATCTCGAAGACATGGTCGCGCAGGCGAACGCGCAACTCAAACTGACAGCTCCTGAATCCAACCTGGAAGTCAGTTATCAAAACTATCATCGCGGCGTATTCAGCAGCCAGTTGCAACTGTTGGTGAAACCCATTGCCGGAAAAGTAAATCCGTGGATTAAAAGCGGTCAGAGCGTCATCTTCAACGAATCGGTTGATCATGGTCCCTTCCCGCTTGCCCAGCTTAAAAAACTGAATCTGATCCCGTCGATGGCATCAATTCAAACCACGCTGGTTAATAACGAAGTAAGCAAACCACTGTTTGATATGGCAAAAGGTGAAACGCCTTTTGAGATTAACTCCCGCATTGGTTACAGCGGAGATTCCAGTTCCGACATTTCGCTCAAGCCACTGAATTACGAGCAAAAGGATGAAAAAGTCGCCTTTAGCGGCGGCGAGTTCCAGTTAAATGCAGACAGAGACGGCAAAGCTATCTCCCTTTCCGGGGAGGCGCAAAGTGGTCGGATAGACGCGGTTAACGAATACAACCAGAAAGTGCAGTTAACCTTTAATAATCTGAAAACCGACGGTTCCAGCACGCTGGCAAGTTTTGGTGAGCGCGTAGGAAACCAAAAACTGTCGCTGGAAAAAATGACCATTTCAGTGGAGGGCAAAGAACTGGCACTGCTGGAAGGCATGGAGATCAGCGGTAAATCGGATCTGGTCAATGACGGTAAAACGATCAATAGCCAACTGGATTACTCGCTAAACAGCCTGAAGGTACAGAATCAGGATCTGGGCAGTGGCAAGCTGACTTTAAAAGTCGGCCAAATTGATGGCGAAGCCTGGCATCAGTTTAGCCAGCAATATAACGCGCAAACTCAGGCGCTGCTGGCACAGCCAGAAATTGCCAACAATCCCGAACTTTATCAGGAGAAAGTGACGGAAGCCTTCTTTAGCGCCCTGCCGCTGATGTTGAAAGGCGATCCGGTGATTACTATCGCGCCGCTAAGCTGGAAAAACAGTCAGGGTGAAAGTGCGCTGAATCTGTCGCTGTTCCTGAAAGATCCGGCAACGACTAAAGAAGCGCCGCAAACGCTGGCGCAGGAAGTAGATCGTTCGGTTAAATCTCTGGATGCGAAACTGACCATTCCGGTGGATATGGCAACTGAGTTTATGACTCAAGTAGCGAAGCTGGAAGGTTATCAGGAAGATCAAGCAAAAAAACTGGCGAAACAGCAAGTTGAAGGTGCGTCAGCAATGGGGCAGATGTTCCGTCTGACCACCTTGCAGGACAATACCATCACCACCAGCCTGCAATATGCTAACGGTCAGATCACGTTAAACGGGCAGAAAATGCCACTGGAAGATTTCGTTGGTATGTTTGCAATGCCGGCATTAAACGTTCCGGTCGTACCCGCTCTTCCGCAGCAGTAATTCACAGCCAAAACGCCGGAGGTTTTTCTCTCCGGCGTTATTTCTTACTTCAGCATAAAGTCATACTGAATACTCATTTTCACATCCCAGTAATTCAGGCGATCGCCCAGCGTACTGCCATCGCGCTTTTCCCGCCCTTTATCGGCAGCAAGAAAGAAATTCATCCCTTGTAACGGCCCTTCGCTGACCCGATAGTTCATACCACCTAAGATACCCGCGCCTTCAATCCGCACATCTCGTTTACTGGATTCATAGCCGCGAGTCACAATCGGTGCAAATGTCAGCGTAAATTGCGGCGTTAAACGATAGTTGACGCCCAATTGCCAGGACTGCATTCCTTCACGGTTACGATCAAGACTTAATGAAAAGGGATAGCCAATGTCGGTATCCACCACGGCACCATTCATTGCATGGCGCAAATAACCACCACTGCCAAATACGCTTCCCCACGGCGCATTCCAGGTCAATTGTCCACTAACTAACGCCGTTTCATTGGGCTGGCTGGTATTACGACTTAAACCTTCAAGTTGCGCGTAAAAGCCGAGCAACTCCCCTTTCAACGTATAATTCGGGTCAAGCGGTATGCTTTTCTCGAGAATACTTTGTATCTGATTGGAAACATCTTTCTGTACCGATGCCCCCAGAGAATAGCGACTGGTATCATCATGCCAACTGGCGGCTAAAAAAGAACGTGCGCGATGTTTATCGTATTTTCCCGTCTGGCTGTTATACACCCCTTCATCACGAATACCGGTTGTTGAATCAGTCCATAAAAATACTCGTGAACGCCACATTCCCCACAGATCAATATTTGGTGTTAAAGCCCAATAACCTAATGCTCCTTCAGAAACTGTCGGTAATGTACGTTGCGAACTGCCAGCCATTAACGGAATACGATAAGGTAAGCTACCATAACTATAATCCGTCCCGAAGCGACCTAATTTTAGCAGGCTATTTTCACTGGGTTTTATTTTTACTGCCCCCAGGGCAAAGCCAAAACTTTTATCACCATCAAGATACCACCGGGTACTCATATCAGCACGAGCACCTAATTTATAAACATAATACGCCCCGCCTTCAACGCCAATAATATTGGAATAATAACCACTATTGAAATCGAGCAATCCTCCCTGTACCCATGCGTAAATATCTCTTCCCGTGCCAGCACTGGGCTTATCAGCCCTGCGTAATTCGTTTTTCAGTCTGATGCGTAGTCCCGCTTCATCGTCAGCCAGTTGTGCCGCGTAAGCAGAGGTAAGGCCAGAGGCAGCCGTCAGGCAAATAACGGCCATGGCCACTATTTTTCTCATAGTTGCACCTTTGATGTTCTGATTATTTTTATTGAATATTAACTAGTGATATCGTTGATTAATTGCTGCTGCACTTTTTTACGATTATCAATTTCAACAACGATTTCTTTGAATTTTTTATCCGTGAGCGGATAAAACCAGATAATGACGAATGCCAGTAGCATAAATCCGCAAGGTACTAAGGCAATTGATGTGCGGATGCCCATAATAACTTCCGGCGTTTGCGCCTGATTGGCGATATATCCGCTTAATCCCAAAATAAAGGCAGGAATTGAACCTCCGATTGCCTGACCGCATTTACGGGTAAATGAGAATAGTGAATAGGTGAGCCCTTCAATTCGCACGCCGGTCAGGTATTCACCGTATTCTACGGTATCAGCTTCCAGTGCCCACATCACGGTCATGGTAACGCCCTGGCCAATTGATGCGATGGCCAACGCAACCAACGCCACCGGCAGTGACCAGACGGAAACCCAGAAGAACAGCAGATAACCGCAGGTTCCCAGCAAAGCGCCAATCAGGAAGGTATTCTTTTTACCGATCCTCGCGACCATCCCCGGCACCAGCGGTGCCGATGCCACAGTACCGACCAGGTTTTGCACCAGTACCAGCACAGTGAACAGCCCGGTATCATTTAACACATAGCGCACGTAGAACAACGACGAGGCGCTGACCGCGAAGGTCGAAATCAGCACACACAGCGCACCGATGCACAACATAAACAGCGGGCGATTCCGTTTCAGGGTTTGCAGACTGATCTTCAATGACGGCTGCGCCACGATACGTACCACATTCTCACGCGTCGATTTGAAGCAGATGAAGTAAAGCACCATTCCGGCAATCGCCAGCACAATCGTCCAGAAATGGTATACCGACACCATCTCTTCCGGGCTAGAGTTCTTAATGCTCGGTCCTATCAGAAATGCCAGGCAGACAAAGGTCAATGAAGCGGCAATCCCACGAGCCGCGCCCAGACGGGCGCGGGATTGTGGTTGTTGGGTCATTGCGGTAGCAAGTGAACCATAAGGAATATTCACCAGGCTGTAGCAAAGCCCGAGTCCCATGTAGGTCAAATATGCATACACAACTTTGCTGCTATGGCTCCAGTCGGTCGGCACCCAGAATACCAGCACGCTGAAGATCATTAACGGCGCAGTACCGAAGAGTAAAAACGGGCGGAATTTTCCCCATCGGGTATTCACACTGTCCACCACTCGTCCGGCAAAGACGTCGGCGAAGGCATCGAATACCCGCACCAGTAACAGCATGGTGCCCGCCGCAGCGGCACCGACGCCAGCGACGTCGGTGTAGTAACTCAACAGGAAGAGCGCCCCCATTGCGAAGGCGAAATTATTGGCGACGTCACCGAGGCTGTAGCCGACGATGGTGCGCCAGGAGAGTTGTTGATTCATTGTTTGCCTCCCTGCTGCGGTTTTTCACCGAAGTTCATGCCAGTCCAGCGTTTTTGCAGCAGAAAAGCCGCCGACTTCGGTTTGCGGTCGCGAGTGAAGATCCCTTTCTTGTTACCTCCAACGCGCAATATGCCTTGCGAGGTCGCAAAATCGGCGAAATTCCATACCTGTTCACCGACGACGGCGCTGACGCGATCAAAGACGCGGTGATACATATCCAGCCATGCACACTGATACTCTTCACTCCACATGTCGGTGTACATTGAGTGCAGCCCGGCTAACGTATCCACGCCGTATTCGGTGATGATAATCGGCTGATGCAGTTTCTCCTGCCAGGCCAGAAGTTCTTTTTCCAGTACCTTCTCTGCCGTTTCCAAATCGCCGCTTTGGACATACCAACCGTAATAACGGTTAAGGCACAGCACATCAAAGAGATCGCTGATGGTATCGGTGTGAGCGTCGCAGAACATTACATTGACACAGGTGATCGGACGCGTCGGGTCGAGTTTACGCGTTGCTTCCGCCAGTGGCGCGAAATATTCCCGTGCACCTTGCGGACGGGTATCCGGTTCGTTGGCAATACTCCACATCACCACGCTTGGGTGGTTTTTGTCACGCGCAATCAGCTCTTTAATCGCCTGTAAGTGCGCCTGCTGGGTTTCCCCGTTGACTGCCTCTTCGCTGTACAGTTCTTTCGGCTTGTTGCCCGCTTCGAAACCAATGCCTAAAGAGAGGTTAAAGCCGACAGCTGCAGTTTCATCAATCACCACGATGCCATGTTCATCTGCCCAGTCGAGCATCTCTTCAGCGTAAGGGTAATGCGAGGTACGGTAGGAGTTGGCCCCAATCCAGTCCATTAATGCGTGATCGTGCACCATCAGCACGTTATCGAATCCTTTGCCGCGCAAATCCGCATCTTCATGACGACCAAAGCCAGTAAAGTAGAACGGTTTGTGATTGATCAGGAACTGTTCGCCCTTCACTGCCACTGACCGGATGCCGACGCGCAGCAGGTAGATATCACACTCTGTCTGGCTTTTGGCTGTGACGCACAGTTCATAGAGATAACCTTCACCCGGTTGCCAGAGGTGCGGATTCACTACTTGCAAAGTCCCGCTGGTGCCTTGTCCAGTTGCAACCACCTGTTGATCCGCATCACGCAGTTCAACGCTGACATCACCATTTGCCACCACCTGCCAGTCAACAGATGCGTGGTTACAGTCTTGCGCGACATGCGTCACCACGGTGATATCGTCCACCCAGGTGTTCGGCGTGGTGTAGAGCATTACGCTGCGATGGATCCCGGCGTAGTTAAAGAAATCATGAAAGTAAGACTGCTTTTTCTTGCCGTTTTCGTCGGTAATCACCATTCCCGGCGGGATAGTCTGCCAGTTCAGTTCGTTGTTCACACAAACAGTGATACGTACACTTTTCCCGGCAATAACATACGGTGTGACATCGGCTTCAAATGGCGTATAGCCGCCCTGATGCTCCATCACTTCCTGATTATTTACCCACACTTTGCCGTAATGAGTGACCGCATCGAAACGCAGTACAATACGCTGGCCCGCCCAACCTTTCGGTATAAAAACTTCGCGCTGATACCAGACGTTGCCCACATAATTACGAATATCTGCATCGGCGAACTGATCGTTAAAACTGCCCGGCACAGCAATTGCCCGGCTTTCTTGTAACGCGCTTTCCCACCAATGCTGATCAATTCCACAGTTTTCGCGATCCAGACTGAATGCCCACAGGCCGTCGAGTTTTTTGATTTCACGGGTTGGGGTTTCTACAGGACGTAACATAAGGGACTCCTCATTAAGATAAAAATACTGGTCAACCTTTAATCTGATTAGTTAACCAATTCTGTGTTGCACACAGTTATCTGTGAGAAACCCATGGAAGAGAAATGGAAATAAAAAGAACTGACACCGCGATCAAAAAACCAAAAACTGCAATACCCACAGCGTGATATTGATCGCATTAATCTTTAAAACAGCGTTGACAGAAGCCGCAAAATAAGCAATCGAACGTTCGTTCGAACATATTGGGAACGATAAACCCTCATGATATATTGCTACGATGAATATTTAGGTGGAATTCTCCGATCCCTGGGAGGATGATTTTTGCACAGAGAAATTACGATATGAAACGCGGGCTCAGTTGTCACCAGCCCGCGGAAAGAGAGAGAGGATCAGGATGCGGTTAATATACCGCCAATCATCGCGCGTAATCCCTGAGCAAACGACGCTTCACGCGCCAGATCTTCCGCTTCGATATCGGCCAGTACACCGTAGGTCAGATCCAGCAGTAAACGTGAAGTCATTGCCGTGTTGATGTCTGGGCTTATCTCGCCTTTTTGCTGGGCATCACGCATCCGCTGGGCAACAAATTCCGTGATCGTCATATGCTTATTTTTAAGCATGGCGGCGACCTGTGGGTTACGCATCCCTTCCGCCATAATTTCGACCACCAGCGCTCGTTGCCCAAAGGCTTCATGGGTGAGAGAGACAATAGACTCGACCATATAGTCAACGAAATGAATCCCTTCAATCGGTTCCCGGAAACGGGCCAGCGCCCTCTCCTGGTCCTGTAAGATAATCGCCTGAATCAAGGCTTCTTTGGAGATGAAATGGTGATAGAGCGTCCCGGGACTAATGGCGCAGGATTTACAGATGGCTTTCATCGAGGCACTGTGAAATCCATTTTCTGAAAAAATCTCTCTGGCAGCATTGAGGATCCGGGTCCGTGTCGGTTGTGCTTCAGTCTGCATGTTATCCATCATTAAACCATTATAGTTAGCATGAATAACTAGTTTACCGCGTTGTCAGGTGAGCGCCTATCATTGCTGTTGAATAGTGCGAAGGCACACTCAATTCGTAAGCTTTTTATCCAGATATTGGTTAACCAATAGCCATGATTTGGCTGCCAGTTGTTTAGCAGAGACGTTGACGAGTTGCACACGCTATCCCGGTAAACAACACATACGGCTGTTTACCGGTTCGTTAGTGTATTAATTGAGTTCCTGTGCCCCACCACCGGAGACGGTGAGAATTTGTCCGCTTACCCAGCTGGCTGCAGGCGAGCAAAGGAACAGCGCCGCGTTAGCTATATCTTGCGGTTGGCCCAGACGTCTGATTGGTGTGTGTTGCAACATTTTCTGTTCAATTTCTGGGGTAATAACGGATTTCAGGGCATCGGTTAATATTGCCCCCGGCGCAATGCCATTCACCCGAATATTTTTTTCACCCAGGTCAAACGCCATATTTCTGACCAGATGACTGGCCGCAGCTTTAGATGATGCATAGGAGGTCATGTTTATATTTTTATTTTCTGCCGCCATAGAAGTAATGGTCAGAATAACGCCACCGCCATTTTTTTCCATTTCTGGCGCAACAAGTTGTGACAGATGGAAAAAAGAAAACACATTCAGTTCATAAGCACGGCGAAAATCTGCCATTGGCATATCAAACGGTTTAGGACCACCGCCACCGGCGTTGTTAACCAGGATATCAACTTTACCCAGCTTACTGACGGCAAAGTCTGCCAGTGCAGAGAGTTCCTGTTCGGAAGTAATATCACAACGGCAGGCAAATGCCTGACCACCCAGTTGTTGAATTTCGTCTACAACATGGTTAGCTGCGTCGGCGTTAATATCACTGACCACCACAGATGCGCCAGCTGTCGCGAATGTAATGGCGATTTCTTTACCAATACCTGCACCCGCACCTGTGATGATGGCGCATTTTCCGTCGAGTCTCAGGTTGTCAGAATTAAACACATAAACCTCCTGTGAACTTCAGTAAAAATAAAAGGCACCGCCTGTGTGCCACATTTTTTATCATTAACCTTGAGGAAAGGACACTACCAGGTATAGCAGATAAAGAGAGGATTATTTCGCCGCAATGAGCCGGGCGGGAATAATAAGATTGCGTGAATGCGTCTCTTCATGGGTGATTTTTTGCATCATGCGATCCGCAAGTGTGGTACCAAGTTCCCGCGCTGGCGTGCTGGCCCAGATAACGGGTATATCATCAAGTGTGGTAGGCGTTGCATCGGTAAATGCCGCCAGCGAAACCTGTTGCTCAAAGTAACGATCGACTCCGCTTTCCCCGCTTTGCCTTCCTGCTTTCAGCAAACCAAACCATGCCCCCATCGCAATAGTTTCGTTATAGCAAACCACAGCACTGATGGTCGGGTTATGACGTAAAAGCGCCGTGATAGCTTCCGCGGCTTGCTTCTGGCTGGAAGTGCACTCCAGCACCCAATCGCTGTGAAACGGCAGGCCAAATTTTAGTAGAGTTGCACAATAGCCCCCCACCCGTTCTGCACGGGTTAATGAGGAACTTTGCCCTCCCAGCCAGGCGATACGCTGATGCCCATTGCGAATGAGATGCTCCGTCAACAACTGTGCAGCCTGCATGTTGTCCGGGCGAACCGTATCAACGTCATCAAGATAACTGGCACGGGAAGCGAAAATCACCGGGATAGCTTTTTCTTCTGCTATCCGTCGCAGGTCATCGCTGCTTCCTGCAGCCCCGGCAATTACCACACCATCGACACCCTGATTCAGTAATAGTGAAAACCGCTGTGCCAGCTGCTCGCCGTCTTTACCGCCGTGAAGCAAAAAAACCATCCGTCCCTGCGCTTCCAGAGCTTCCGTCAATCCGGCCGTCAATTCGGCGTAAAACGGCGCAGATAAATCACGGACGATCAAACCAATGACGCCACTTTGCCCGCCGCGCAGCGCCGACGCCTGGCGATTGCGCACAAATCCCAGCTCTTCAATGGCGGCGTTAACGCGTTCTCCTGTGGCGGTAGAGATTCGCCCTTTGCCACTAAGCACGAGCGAAACGGTACTTACCGACACGCCCGCAGCCAGCGCAACATCATGAATGGTTATTTTTTTGGCGGTAGCCATGCAGATGACCTACTCCCTGATTATGTGACAGATAAAACGTTTTACCTTTTATTTATCTTATACCCGCTATTATCGTTGCGTAATGTGATTTATGCCTCACTAAAATTTGATAAAACGTTTTATCTTCTCGCGCAATTTACTGAATCCAGATTGTTCTCTACGAGGAGTCGTTTTATGACGGCGAAAACAGCACCGAAAGTCACGCTGTGGGAGTTCTTCCAGCAGTTAGGCAAAACCTTCATGTTACCCGTGGCATTATTGTCGTTCTGCGGCATTATGCTCGGCATTGGTAGTTCTCTTAGCAGCCATGATGTCATCACCCTGATCCCGGTCCTGGGCAACCCCGTGTTGCAGGCTATCTTTACCTGGATGAGTAAGATTGGCTCGTTTGCTTTTAGTTTCCTGCCAGTCATGTTCTGTATCGCCATCCCGCTGGGTCTGGCACGCGAAAACAAAGGCGTAGCGGCATTCGCTGGCTTCGTCGGTTATGCGGTAATGAACCTCGCGGTAAACTTCTGGTTGACCAATAAAGGCATTCTGCCAACCACGGACGCCGCCGTTCTGAAAGCCAATAACATCCAGAGCATTCTTGGGATCCAGTCGATCGACACCGGGATCCTCGGTGCGGTGATCGCCGGTATTATCGTCTGGATGCTGCATGAGCGATTCCATAATATCCGCCTGCCGGATGCGCTGGCATTCTTCGGCGGTACGCGCTTCGTACCAATCATCTCCTCGCTGGTGATGGGCCTTGTCGGCCTGGTGATTCCATTAGTCTGGCCGATTTTCGCCATGGGTATTAGCGGCTTAGGCCATATGATCAACAGCGCGGGTGATTTCGGACCGATGCTGTTTGGTACCGGTGAACGTCTGCTGTTGCCGTTTGGTCTGCATCACATTCTGGTGGCATTAATTCGCTTTACCGACGCAGGCGGCACGCAGGAAGTCTGCGGTCAAACCGTCAGCGGCGCACTGACCATCTTCCAGGCGCAATTGAGTTGCCCGACCACTCACGGTTTTTCTGAAAGCGCCACGCGTTTCCTTTCGCAAGGTAAAATGCCTGCGTTTCTCGGCGGTCTGCCAGGTGCAGCGTTAGCTATGTATCACTGCGCGCGCCCGGAAAATCGCCATAAAATTAAAGGTCTGCTGATTTCTGGCCTGATCGCCTGTGTCGTTGGCGGCACGACCGAACCTCTGGAATTCCTGTTCCTGTTCGTAGCGCCAGTTCTGTATGTCATCCACGCGCTGTTAACCGGCCTCGGCTTCACTGTCATGTCTGTGCTCGGCGTCACCATCGGTAATACCGACGGCAATATCATCGACTTTGTGGTGTTCGGTATTTTGCATGGTCTGTCAACCAAGTGGTACATGGTGCCAGTAGTGGCGGCAATCTGGTTTGTCGTTTACTACATCATCTTCCGTTTCGCTATCACCCGCTTCAATCTCAAAACCCCGGGGCGCGATAGTGAAGTTGCCAGTTCAATCGAAAAAGCCGTTGCCGGTGCGCCGGGTAAATCAGGTTACAACGTTCCGGCAATCCTCGAAGCCTTAGGCGGTGCCGACAATATTGTCAGTCTCGATAACTGCATTACGCGTCTGCGTTTGTCTGTAAAAGATATGTCGCTTGTTAATGTGCAGGCACTGAAGGACAATCGGGCAATTGGCGTAGTACAACTTAATCAACATAACCTGCAGGTTGTTATCGGGCCACAAGTTCAGTCAGTAAAAGATGAAATGGTCGGTCTGATGCGTACTGTCCAGGCATAAGGATAAGATATGTTCGATTTTTCAAAGGTCGTGGATCGTCATGGCACATGGTGTACGCAGTGGGATTATGTCGCTGACCGTTTCGGCACTGCTGACCTGTTACCGTTCACGATTTCAGACATGGATTTTGCCACTGCCCCCTGCATTATCGAGGCGCTGAATCAGCGCCTGATACACGGCGTGTTTGGCTACAGCCGCTGGAAAAACGATGAGTTTCTCGCGGCTATTGCCCACTGGTTTTCCACCCAGCATTACACCGCCATCGATCCTCAGTCGGTGGTGTATGGCCCTTCTGTTATCTATATGGTTTCAGAACTGATTCGTCAGTGGTCTGAAACAGGTGAAGGCGTGGTGATCCACACACCCGCCTATGACGCATTTTACAAGGCCATTGAAGGTAACCAGCGCACAGTAATGCCCGTTGCTTTAGAGAAGCAGGCTGACGACTGGTTTTGCGATATGGGCAAGCTGGAAGCCGTGTTGGCGAAACCAGAATGTAAAATTATGCTCCTGTGTAGCCCACAGAATCCTACCGGGAAAGTGTGGACGTGCGATGAGCTGGAGATCATGGCTGACCTGTGCGAGCGTCATGGTGTGCGGGTTATTTCCGATGAAATCCATATGGATATGGTTTGGGGCGAGCAGCCGCATATTCCCTGGAGTAATGTGGCGCGCGGAGACTGGGCATTGCTAACGTCGGGATCGAAAAGTTTCAATATTCCCGCCCTGACCGGTGCTTACGGGATTATAGAAAATAGCAGTAGCCGCGATGCCTATTTATCGGCACTGAAAGGACGTGATGGGCTTTCTTCCCCTTCGGTACTGGCGTTAACTGCTCATATCGCCGCCTATCAGCAAGGCGCGCCGTGGCTGGATGCCTTACGCGTCTATCTGAAAGATAACCTGACGTATATCGCAGATAAAATGAACGCTGCGTTTCCTGAACTCAACTGGCAGATCCCGCAATCCACTTATCTGGCCTGGCTTGATCTACGTCCGTTGAATATTGACGACAACGCGTTGCAAAAAGCGCTTATCGAGCAAGAAAAGATCGCGATCATGCCGGGATATACCTACGGTGAAGAAGGTCGTGGTTTTGTCCGACTCAATGCCGGCTGCCCACGTTCGAAACTGGAAAAAGGTGTGGCTGGATTAATTAACGCCATCCGCGCTGTTGGTTAACCCCAATTGCGCAACGTAAAAAATCGTTGCGCAATCGTGGATTTTTACCCTGCTTTGTTTTTATAATGGTGCGCACTTTTATATCCAGAAAAAGAGTGCGACCATGATTGATACCACCCTGCCATTAACTGATATCCATCGCCACCTTGATGGCAACATTCGTCCCCAGACCATTCTTGAACTTGGCCGCCAGTATAATATCTCGCTTCCTGCACAATCCCTGGAAACACTGACTCCCCACGTTCAGGTCATTGCCAACGAACCCGATCTGGTGAGCTTTCTGACTAAACTTGACTGGGGCGTTAAAGTTCTCGCCTCTCTTGATGCCTGCCGCCGCGTGGCATTTGAAAACATTGAAGATGCAGCCCGTAACGGCCTGCACTATGTCGAACTGCGTTTTTCACCAGGCTACATGGCAATGGCACATCAGCTGCCTGTAGCGGGTGTTGTCGAAGCGGTGATCGATGGCGTACGTGAAGGTTGCCGCACCTTTGGTGTGCAGGCGAAGCTTATCGGTATTATGAGCCGGACCTTCGGCGAAGCCGCCTGTCAGCAAGAGCTGGAGGCCTTTTTAGCCCACCGTGACCAGATTACCGCACTTGATTTAGCCGGTGATGAACTTGGTTTCCCGGGAAGTCTGTTCCTTTCTCACTTCAACCGCGCGCGTGATGCGGGCTGGCATATTACCGTCCATGCAGGCGAAGCTGCCGGACCGGAAAGCATCTGGCAGGCGATTCGTGAACTGGGGGCGGAGCGTATTGGACATGGCGTAAAAGCCATTGAAGATCGGGCGCTGATGGATTTTCTCGCCGAGCAACAAATTGGTATTGAATCCTGTCTGACCTCCAATATTCAGACCAGCACCGTGGCGGATCTGGCTGCACATCCGCTGAAAACGTTCCTTGAGCATGGCATTCGTGCCAGCATTAACACTGACGATCCCGGCGTGCAGGGAGTGGATATCATTCACGAATATACCGTTGCCGCGCCAGCTGCTGGGTTATCCCGCGAGCAAATCCGCCAGGCACAGATTAATGGTCTGGAAATGGCTTTCCTCAGCGCAGAGGAAAAACGCGCACTGCGAGAAAAAGTCGCCGCGAAGTAACAAAAATGGATGGTGCTAATTGCACCATCCCCTTTTCACGCAAGGCACAAAGTCGCGCGATGTTTGGCGGATTCGATGCCCAGCTCAATCAACTCCATTACCTGGATTGCCTGACTTGCCGGAACCGGATTTTCACCATCGCCATTTAACGCATCACGAATAGCCGCATAGTAAGCCGGATAATTCCCCGGCACTGTCAACAGCGTTTCTTCGACACGTTCCTCACCTTCCACGCGGGTAAGTACGCCATCACGCATATCGTAGCCCCAGTCTTCCTGCGGCAGACGCTCGCCATTTTTCAGACGTTCTTCCTGTGGATCGAGGCCATATTTCACATAACTGCCTCGGGATCCATGCACGATATACCGTGCTGACTCAGCGGCTGCCAGCATGGTGCCGTGTAAAATCACTCGCCGCTGCGGATAGGACAAGATAGCGTGGAAATAATCGGTCGACTGCGCTCCGGGCCGTAACTGTGCCAAATCTACCGTCATGCTAACCGGTAAACCAAATAGCGTAATGGCCTGATCAAGAAGGTGCGGTGCTAAATCGTACCAGATACCGCTGCCTGGGCCGCCCTGTTCACGCCAACGATCGCGTACCTGCGGACGGAAGCGGTCAAAATGAGACTCAAAGTAAGCAACTTCACCCAGCACGCCTTCCGCGAGCAAACCTTTTAGCGTCAGAAAATCGCTATCCCAGCGACGGTTATGGAATACAGACAACACACGCCCCAGGGTTTTTGCCAGCGCATCCAGCTCTCGTGCTTGTGACAGTGTCACGGTAAAGGGTTTATCAACGACCACATGTTTACCCGCCTCAAGCGCCGCTTTAGCTAACGGAAAATGGGTATCGTTGGGTGTAGGAATGACAATCAGGTCTATGTTGGGATCGTTAAACAGATGCTTCGGCTCAGAGACAACCGTAACCGTTGGCCAGTCGGCTTTTACTTTTGTTTCATCGCTGCTGGAGATTACCGCCAGTTCCAGCCCGGGCGTGCCCGCAATCAGGGGCGCATGGAAGGTTTTGCTCGCATAACCATACCCAATCACCCCAACACGGATGTTGTCGCTCATGTCATTGCCTCTCATTGAAGTATGATGGCTATTTGACACTATCCTTTACCCTCGCTCAACAGTTTAATAACCTGCCAGCAATAAGGGATGTTGTTTAACTTAAGTCAAAAAAATAGCGATTTTTCCAACGACAAAAGCTAAATATCGCAAAAACCTCAGTAAAAATCTTGCTGGAGCTATTATTGCTAAGTAACATTTACCCCCTGAAGTTAATGGATCAATCAACAGAGATGTGGGCTGTAATGAATCGTCTTATTGAATTAACAGGTTGGATCGTTCTTGTCGTTTCAGTCATTCTTCTTGGCGTGGCGAGTCACATTGACAACTATCAGCCACCTGAACAGAGTACTACGGTACAACACAAGTAAGCTCTGCACTTGTTGAGCGACATGCTGCCCGTCCGGGTGCATGTTTTCACTTGTCGGATATTAAACCAGGAATTTATTATCTTGTTCGATGTTGTTGATGATTGTCAGGGATAGTAAAGCGCGTTACTCTTTTCAGAGCAGTTTTTCATCCCTGAATATTTGCCATCAGCGCATTCTTATTATTGTAATAACACAAGCGTTCACTTTTGGTGAAATTTTATCATCACTAATAATACCTACCCCTTTGGTATTAATTATTTATGGACCTTTTATGACTGTTCAGGACTACTTATTAAAATTTCGCAAAATCAGTTCACTCGAAAGTCTGGAAAAACTCTACGACCATCTTAATTACACCCTGACGGACGATCAGGAACTGATCAATATGTATCGTGCTGCCGATCACCGTCGCGCAGAGCTGGTTTCTGGCGGGCGTTTGTTTGACCTCGGCCAGGTACCGAAGTCCGTCTGGCACTATGTCCAATAAAGAAAGTAGCGATCGGTTATAAAAGCCTTATAATAACGCCCCTAAAATTAGATTTGCCTGTTTGCGTCGCTATTCTGGAGAACCTATGACCACCACAACGCCACAACGTATTGGAGGCTGGTTGCTTGGCCCGTTGGCCTGGCTTTTAGTCGCTCTGTTGAGTACGACGCTGGCGTTGTTGCTGTATACCGCTACGTTATCTTCTCCGCAAACATTTCAAACGCTCGGCGGACAAGCACTGACGACACAAATCTTATGGGGCGTTTCTTTTATTACCGCTATCGCCATGTGGTATTACACACTGTGGTTGACCATCGCTTTCTTTAAACGTCGGCGTTGTGTTCCTAAACACTATATTATCTGGCTGCTTATTTCCGTATTGCTGGCAGTAAAAGCGTTCGCTTTTTCACCCGTAGAAGATGGCATAGCCGTTCGCCAGTTGCTGTTTACTTTGTTGGCAACCGCATTGATCGTCCCCTATTTCAAACGCTCGTCGCGGGTGAAAGCGACGTTTGTGAATCCGTAATAACCTTACAGTTAACCTGTTGTCGCCTGCTCTGGATTAACGGATAATAGGCGGCTTTTTTATTTCAGGCCGAAAAATGACTGACTACCTGTTACTGTTTGTCGGAACTGTACTGGTCAATAACTTTGTACTGGTCAAGTTTCTCGGTCTCTGTCCGTTTATGGGGGTTTCCAAAAAGCTGGAAACCGCGATGGGCATGGGGCTGGCAACAACGTTTGTAATGACGCTGGCGTCTATTTGCGCCTGGCTTATCGATACGTGGATTTTGATCCCACTTAATCTGATTTATCTGCGCACCCTGGCGTTTATTCTGGTGATTGCTGTGGTTGTGCAGTTCACCGAAATGGTGGTGCGCAAAACCAGCCCGGTACTTTACCGTCTGCTGGGGATTTTTTTGCCGCTTATCACCACCAACTGTGCCGTGCTCGGCGTGGCGTTGCTGAATATCAATCTCGGGCACAATTTCTTGCAGTCAGCGCTGTACGGTTTTTCCGCCGCTGTCGGTTTCTCGCTGGTGATGGTGCTCTTCGCCGCCATCCGCGAACGCCTTGCTGTGGCTGATGTCCCGGCACCTTTTCGCGGTAATGCCATTGCGTTAATTACCGCAGGTCTTATGTCTCTGGCCTTTATGGGCTTTAGTGGTTTGGTGAAGTTGTAATGAATGCTATCTGGATTGCCGTTGCCGCCGTGAGCCTGCTGGCCCTGGCGTTTGGCGCCATTCTGGGTTATGCCTCCCGCCGTTTTGCGGTGGAAGACGATCCGGTCGTTGAGAAAATTGACGAAATCTTACCGCAGAGCCAGTGTGGTCAGTGCGGTTATCCCGGCTGTCGCCCCTACGCGGAAGCCATCAGCTGTAACGGTGAAAAAATCAACCGTTGCGCCCCAGGTGGCGAAGCTGTGATGCTAAAAATTGCCGAGTTGCTTAATGTCGAGCCGCAGCCGCTGGATGGCGAAGCGCAAGAGCTAACGCCAGCGCGGATGGTGGCGGTTATTGATGAAAATAACTGTATTGGCTGCACTAAATGTATTCAGGCGTGTCCGGTAGACGCCATCGTTGGCGCTACCCGTGCCATGCATACGGTAATGAGTGATCTCTGTACGGGCTGCAATTTATGTGTTGATCCGTGCCCGACGCACTGCATCTCGTTGCAACCGGTCGCAGAAACTCCTGACTCCTGGAAATGGGATCTGAACACCATTCCCGTGCGTATCATTCCCGTGGAACACCATGCTTAAGTTATTCTCTGCATTCAGAAAAAATAAAATCTGGGATTTCAACGGCGGCATCCATCCACCGGAGATGAAAACCCAGTCCAACGGTACGCCCCTGCGCCAGGTACCACTGGCGCAGCGTTTTGTCATTCCACTAAAACAACATATTGGCGCTGAAGGTGAGTTGTGCGTTAGCGTCGGCGATAAAGTATTGCGCGGCCAGCCGCTTACCCGTGGTCGCGGCAAAATGCTGCCGGTTCACGCGCCCACCTCGGGTACCGTTACGGCTATTGCGCCCCACTCTACGGCTCATCCTTCAGCTTTAGCTGAATTAAGTGTGATTATTGATGCCGATGGCGAAGACTGCTGGATCCCGCGCGACGGCTGGGCCGATTATCGCTCTCGCAGTCGCGAAGAGTTAATCGAGCGCATTCATCAGTTTGGTGTTGCCGGGCTGGGTGGTGCGGGATTTCCGACAGGCGTTAAATTGCAGGGCGGCGGAGATAAGATTGAAACGTTGATTATCAACGCTGCTGAGTGCGAGCCGTACATTACCGCCGATGACCGTTTGATGCAGGATTGCGCGGCTCAGGTCGTAGAGGGTATCCGCATCCTTGCGCATATTCTGCAGCCACGCGAAATTCTTATCGGTATTGAAGATAACAAACCGCAGGCGATTTCCATGCTGCGCGCGGTGCTGGCAGACTCTCACGATATTTCTCTGCGGGTGATTCCAACCAAATATCCTTCTGGCGGTGCTAAACAATTAACCTACATTCTGACCGGGAAGCAGGTTCCACATGGCGGGCGTTCATCCGATATCGGCGTATTAATGCAAAACGTCGGCACTGCTTATGCAGTGAAACGTGCCGTTATTGATGGCGAGCCGATTACCGAGCGTGTCGTGACCCTGACTGGCGAAGCAATCGCTCGCCCGGGCAACGTCTGGGCACGGTTGGGGACGCCAGTGCGTCATTTATTGAATGACGCCGGATTCTGCCCCTCTGCCGACCAAATGGTGATTATGGGCGGCCCGCTAATGGGCTTTACCTTGCCGTGGCTGGATGTCCCGGTCGTAAAGATTACCAACTGTCTGTTGGCTCCCTCTGCCAATGAACTTGGCGAACCACAGGAAGAACAAAGTTGCATCCGTTGTAGCGCCTGTGCTGACGCCTGCCCTGCGGATCTTTTGCCGCAACAGCTGTACTGGTTCAGCAAAGGTCAGCAACACGATAAAGCCACCACGCATAACATTGCCGACTGCATTGAATGTGGAGCTTGCGCGTGGGTTTGCCCGAGCAATATCCCCCTGGTGCAATATTTCCGTCAGGAAAAAGCTGAAATTGCGGCTATTCGTCAGGAAGAAAAGCGCGCCGCAGAAGCCAAAGCGCGTTTCGAAGCGCGCCAGGCTCGTCTGGAGCGCGAAAAAGCGGCTCGCCTTGAACGACATAAGAGCGCAGCCGTTCAACCTGCAGCCAAAGATAAAGATGCGATTGCTGCCGCTCTGGCGCGGGTGAAAGAGAAACAGGCCCAGGCTACACAGCCTATTGTGATTAAAGCGGGCGAACGCCCGGATAACAGTGCAATTATTGCAGCACGGGAAGCCCGTAAAGCGCAAGCCAGAGCGAAACAGGCAGAACTGCAGCAAACTAACGACGCTGCAACCGTTGCTGATCCACGTAAAACTGCAGTTGAAGCGGCTATTGCCCGCGCCAAAGCACGCAAGCTGGAACAGCAACAAGCCAATGCGGAGCCAGAACAACAGGTCGATCCGCGCAAAGCCGCCGTCGAAGCCGCTATTGCCCGCGCCAAAGCACGCAAGCTGGAACAGCAACAGGCCAATGCGGAGCCAGAACAACAGGTCGATCCGCGCAAAGCCGCCGTCGAAGCCGCTATCGCCCGCGCCAAAGCACGCAAGCTGGAACAGCAACAGGCCAATGCGGAGCCAGAACAACAGGTCGATCCGCGCAAAGCCGCCGTCGAAGCCGCTATCGCCCGCGCCAAAGCACGCAAGCTGGAACAGC
>OJJH01000227.1_pt1 | contig 23679 bp, 17 predicted proteins | sample 1596251 | NCBI WGS metagenome assembly OJJH01 (sample SAMEA4350153, study PRJEB24818) | metagenome | biome: human; feature: gut; material: faeces | place: Denmark | collected 2013-09
GGTTTACAGGATGCGGGCGTCGACGTGCTGGATATTGGAATGTCCGGCACTGAAGAAATCTATTTCGCCACGTTCCATCTCGGTGTGGATGGCGGCATCGAAGTTACCGCCAGCCATAACCCGATGGATTACAACGGCATGAAACTGGTGCGCGAAGGGGCTCGCCCGATCAGCGGCGATACCGGACTGCGCGACGTCCAGCGTCTGGCAGAAGCCAACGACTTTCCTCCCGTCGATGAAACCAAACGCGGTCGCTATCAGCAAATCAATCTGCGTGACGCTTACGTTGATCACCTGTTCGGTTATATCAACGTCAAAAACCTTACGCCGCTCAAGCTGGTGATTAACTCCGGGAACGGCGCGGCGGGTCCGGTAGTTGACGCCATCGAAGCCCGCTTTAAAGCCCTCGGCGCACCGGTGGAGTTAATCAAAGTGCATAACACGCCGGACGGCAATTTCCCCAACGGTATTCCTAACCCGTTGCTGCCGGAATGTCGCGACGACACCCGCAATGCGGTCATCAAACACGGCGCGGATATGGGCATTGCCTTTGATGGCGATTTTGACCGCTGTTTCCTGTTTGACGAAAAAGGGCAGTTTATTGAGGGCTACTACATTGTCGGCCTGCTGGCAGAAGCGTTCCTCGAAAAAAATCCCGGCGCGAAGATCATCCACGATCCACGTCTCTCCTGGAATACCGTTGATGTGGTGACTGCCGCTGGCGGCACGCCGGTGATGTCGAAAACCGGACACGCCTTTATTAAAGAACGTATGCGTAAGGAAGACGCTATCTACGGTGGCGAAATGAGCGCCCACCATTACTTCCGTGATTTCGCTTACTGCGACAGCGGCATGATCCCGTGGTTGCTGGTCGCCGAACTGGTGTGCCTGAAAGGAAAAACGCTGGGCGAACTGGTGCGCAACCGGATGGCGGCGTTTCCGGCAAGCGGTGAGATCAACAGCAAACTGGCACAACCTGTTGAGGCGATTAACCGCGTGGAACAGCACTTTAGCCGCGAGGCGCTGGCGGTGGATCGTACCGATGGCATCAGCATGACCTTTGCCGACTGGCGCTTTAATCTGCGCTCCTCCAACACCGAACCGGTGGTGCGGTTGAATGTGGAATCACGCGGTGATGTGCCGCTGATGGAAGCGCGAACGCGAACTCTGCTGACGTTGCTGAACGAGTAATGTCGGATCTTCCCTTACCCCACTGCGGGTAAGGGGTTAAAAACAGGAACAACGATGACAAATCTAAAAAAGCGCGAGCGAGCGAAAACCAATGCATCGTTAATCTCTATGGTGCAACGCTTTTCAGATATCACCATCATGTTTGCCGGGCTATGGCTGGTTTGCGAAGTGAGCGGACTGTCATTCCTCTACATGCACCTGTTGGTGGCACTGATTACGCTGGTGGTGTTCCAGATGCTGGGCGGCATCACCGATTTTTATCGCTCATGGCGCGGTGTTCGGGCAGCGACAGAATTTGCTCTGTTGCTACAAAACTGGACCTTAAGCGTGATTTTCAGCGCCGGACTGGTGGCGTTCAACAATGATTTCGACACGCAACTGAAAATCTGGCTGGCGTGGTATGGGCTGACCAGCATCGGACTGGTGGTTTGCCGTTCATGTATTCGCATAGGTGCGGGCTGGCTGCGTAATCATGGCTATAACAAGCGCATGGTTGCGGTGGCGGGGGATTTAGCCGCCGGACAAATGCTGATGGAGAGCTTCCGTAATCAGCCGTGGTTAGGGTTTGAAGTGGTGGGCGTATACCACGACCCAAAACCGGGCGGCGTTTCTAACGACTGGGCGGGCAATCTGCAACAGCTGGTCGAGGATGCGAAAGCGGGCAAGATTCATAACGTCTATATCGCGATGCAGATGTGCGACGGCGCGCGAGTGAAAAAACTGGTCCATCAACTGGCGGACACCACCTGTTCGGTGCTGCTGATCCCCGATGTCTTTACCTTCAACATTCTCCATTCCCGTATCGAAGAGATGAACGGCGTTCCGGTGGTGCCGCTGTATGACACGCCGCTTTCCGGGGTTAACCGCCTGATAAAACGTGCAGAAGACATTGTGCTGGCGACGCTTATCCTGCTGCTGATCTCCCCGGTGCTGTGCTGTATTGCGCTGGCGGTAAAACTGAGCTCACCGGGGCCGGTTATTTTCCGCCAGACTCGCTACGGCATGGATGGCAAGCCGATCAAAGTGTGGAAGTTCCGTTCCATGAAAGTGATGGAGAACGACAAAGTGGTGACCCAGGCGACGCAGAACGATCCGCGCGTCACCAAAGTGGGGAATTTTCTGCGCCGCACCTCGCTGGATGAACTGCCGCAGTTTATCAATGTGCTGACCGGGGGGATGTCGATTGTCGGTCCGCGTCCGCATGCGGTGGCGCATAACGAACAGTATCGCCAGCTCATTGAAGGCTACATGCTGCGCCATAAAGTGAAACCGGGCATTACCGGCTGGGCGCAGATTAACGGCTGGCGCGGCGAAACCGACACGCTGGAGAAAATGGAAAAACGCGTCGAGTTCGACCTTGAGTACATCCGCGAATGGAGCGTCTGGTTCGATATCAAAATCGTTTTCCTGACGGTATTCAAAGGTTTCGTTAACAAAGCGGCATATTGATATGAGCTTACGTGAAAAAACCATCAGCGGCGCGAAGTGGTCGGCGATTGCCACGGTGATCATCATCGGCCTCGGGCTGGTGCAGATGACCGTGCTGGCGCGGATTATCGACAACCACCAGTTCGGTTTGCTTACCGTGTCGCTGGTGATCATCGCGCTGGCAGATACGCTTTCTGACTTCGGTATCGCTAACTCGATTATTCAGCGAAAAGAAATCAGCCACCTTGAACTCACCACGCTGTACTGGCTGAACGTTGGGCTGGGGCTTGTGGTGTGTGTGGCGGTGTTTTTGTTGAGTGATCTCATCGGCGACGTGCTGAATAACCCGGACCTGGCACCGTTGATTAAAACATTGTCGCTGGCGTTTGTGGTGATCCCCCACGGGCAGCAGTTCCGCGCGTTGATGCAAAAAGAGCTGGAGTTCAACAAAATCGGCATGATCGAAACCAGCGCGGTGCTGGCGGGCTTCACTTTTACGGTGGTTAGCGCCCATTTCTGGCCGCTGGCGATGACCGCGATCCTCGGTTATCTGGTCAATAGTGCGGTAAGAACGCTGCTGTTTGGCTACTTTGGTCGAAAAATTTATCGCCCCGGTCTTCATTTCTCGCTGGCGTCGGTGGCACCAAACTTACGTTTTGGTGCCTGGCTGACGGCGGACAGCATCATCAACTATCTCAACACCAACCTTTCAACGCTGGTGCTGGCGCGTATTCTCGGCGCGGGCGTAGCAGGGGGATACAACCTGGCGTACAACGTGGCCGTTGTGCCGCCGATGAAGCTGAACCCAATCATCACCCGCGTGTTGTTTCCGGCATTTGCCAAAATTCAGGACGACACCGAAAAGCTGCGCGTTAACTTCTACAAGCTGCTGTCGGTAGTGGGGATTATCAACTTTCCGGCGCTGCTGGGGCTGATGGTGGTGTCGAATAACTTTGTACCGCTGGTCTTTGGTGAGAAGTGGAACAGCATTATTCCGGTGCTGCAATTGCTGTGTGTGGTGGGGCTGCTGCGCTCAGTGGGGAACCCGATTGGTTCGCTGCTGATGGCGAAAGCGCGGGTCGATATCAGCTTTAAATTCAACGTATTCAAAACCTTTCTGTTTATTCCGGCGATTGTTATTGGTGGGCAGATGGCGGGCGCAATCGGCGTCACGCTTGGCTTCCTGCTGGTGCAGATTATCAACACCATTCTGAGCTATTTCGTGATGATTAAACCGGTGCTCGGTTCCAGTTATCGCCAGTACATCCTGAGTTTGTGGCTGCCGTTTTATCTCTCGCTGCCGACGCTGGTGGTCAGTTATGCGCTGGGCATTGTGCTGAAAGGGCAACTGGCGCTGGGGATGCTGCTGGCGGTGCAAATAGCCGCGGGTGTGCTGGCGTTTGTGGTGATGATTGTGTTGTCGCGCCATCCGCTGGTGGTGGAAGTGAAGCGTCAGTTTTGTCGCAGCGAAAAAATGAAAATGCTTTTACGGGCGGGGTGAGTTGTTGTTTTCGGTTCCGACAACGGTTTCCGGATGCGGCGTGAACGCTTTATCCGTCCTGGGGGGCTGGGCTCGGATCTTGTAGGCCTGATAAGACGCGTCAGCGTCGCATCAGGCACTGAATGCCGGATGCGGCGTGAACGCCTTATCCGTCCTGGGGGGCTGGGCTTGGATCTTGTAGGTCTGATAAGACGCGTTAGCGTCGCATCAGGCAAAAAACAGCAATGAAAACAACAAACACAGCCTCACTTGGCATCAAATTTATGAGGAAAAAATGAAATTACTTATTCTGGGCAACCACACTTGCGGCAATCGTGGCGACAGCGCCATCCTGCGCGGCTTACTTGATGCCATCAACATCCTCAATCCACATGCCGAAGTGGACGTGATGAGCCGCTATCCGGTCAGTTCTTCCTGGCTGCTCAACCGCCCGGTAATGGGCGATCCGCTGTTCCTGCAAATGAAACAACACAACAGCGCAGCGGGCGTTGTCGGGCGCGTTAAAAAAGTCCTCCGTCGCCGTTACCAACATCAGGTACTGCTCTCACGCGTCACCGACACTGGCAAGTTGCGTAATATCGCCATCGCCCAGGGATTCACTGACTTCGTGCGCCTGCTGTCAGGTTACGACGCCATTATTCAGGTCGGCGGATCGTTTTTTGTCGATCTCTATGGCGTGCCGCAGTTTGAACATGCGCTTTGCACGTTTATGGCGAAAAAGCCGCTGTTTATGATTGGTCACAGCGTCGGCCCGTTCCAGGATAAGCAATTTAACCAACTGGCGAACTACGTTTTTGGTCACTGCGACGCGCTGATCCTGCGCGAATCGGTCAGCCTTGATTTGATGAAACGCAGCAATATCACTACCGCAAAAGTTGAACATGGCGTCGATACCGCGTGGCTGGTCGATCACCACATTGAAGACTTCACCGCCAGCTATGCTGTTCAACACTGGCTGGATGTTGCCGCACAACAGAAAGCGGTGGCAATTACCCTGCGCGAACTGGCACCGTTCGACAAACGTCTCGGCACCACCCAACAAGCGTATGAAAAAGCCTTTGCCGGGGTGGTCAATCGCATTCTCGATGAAGGGTATCAGGTGATTGCGCTTTCCACCTGTACGGGCATCGACAGCTATAACAAAGACGACCGCATGGTGGCGCTCAACTTGCGTCAGCACATCAGCGATCCTGCCCGTTACCACGTAGTGATGGATGAACTCAACGATCTGGAAATGGGCAAAATTCTGGGTGCCTGTAAACTCACCGTTGGTACGCGTCTGCACTCAGCCATTATCTCAATGAATTTTGCCACTCCGGCAATTGCCATCAACTACGAACATAAATCCGCCGGGATTATGCAACAACTGGGGCTGCCAGAGATGGCGATTGATATCCGTCATTTACTGGACGGCAGCTTGCAAGCGATGGTTGCGGATACCTTAGGCCAACTTCCGGCGCTGAACGCGCGACTTAACGAAGCCGTCAGTCGCGAACGTCAGACGGGAATGCAGATGGTGCAATCTGTGCTTGAGCGCATCGGGGAGGCGAAATGAAGGTCGGCTTCTTTTTACTGAAATTTCCACTGTCGTCGGAAACCTTCGTCCTCAATCAAATTACCGCGTTTATTGATATGGGCTTTGAGGTGGAGATTGTCGCGCTGCAAAAAGGCGACACACAAAACACCCACGCGGCATGGACGAAATACAACCTTGCTGCCAGAACCCGCTGGTTACAGGACGAACCTACGGGCAAAGTGGCGAAACTGCGCCACCGCGCCAGCCAGACCTTACGCGGCATTCATCGTAAAAATACCTGGCAGGCGCTCAACCTCAAACGCTATGGTGCCGAGTCGCGGAACCTGATTTTGTCTGCCATTTGCGGCCAGGTCGCAACACCATTTTATGCCGATGTGTTCATCGCTCATTTTGGCCCGGCGGGGGTAACCGCAGCAAAACTACGCGAATTGGGTGTCATTCGCGGCAAAATTGCCACTATCTTCCACGGTATTGATATATCCAGTCGGGAAGTGCTCAACCACTACACTCCCGAATATCAACAACTGTTTCGCCGTGGCGACCTGATGCTACCAATAAGCGATCTGTGGGCCGGAAGGCTGCAAAAAATGGGTTGCCCCAGAGAAAAAATCGCCGTATCGCGTATGGGCGTGGACATGACGCGCTTTAGCCCGCGTCCGGTGAAAGCGCCCGCAACGCCGCTGGAAATCATATCTGTCGCACGCTTAACCGAGAAAAAAGGCCTGCATGTGGCGATTGAAGCCTGCCGTCAGTTGAAAGAGCAGGGCGTGGCATTTCGCTATCGCATCCTCGGTATTGGCCCGTGGGAACGACGCCTGTGCACCCTCATCGAACAATATCAACTGGAAGATGTGGTAGAGATGCCGGGCTTTAAACCGAGCCACGAAGTGAAAGCGATGCTCGACGACGCGGATGTTTTCCTGCTGCCTTCGGTAACGGGTGCGGACGGCGATATGGAAGGTATTCCGGTGGCGCTGATGGAAGCGATGGCGGTCGGCATTCCGGTTGTTTCTACTCTGCATAGTGGAATACCGGAACTGGTGGAGGCCGATAAAACCGGCTGGCTGGTGCCTGAGAACGATGCTCGCGCACTGGCGCAACGACTGGCGGTGTTTAGCCAACTGGATACAGACGAACTGGCTCCGGTTGTCAAACGTGCGCGCGAAAAAGTCGAACACGATTTTAACCAGCAGGTGATTAATCGAGAACTCGCCAGCTTGTTGCAAGCTTTATAGAGGAGAACGCATGCCATTTAAAAAACTCTCCCGACGCAACTTCCTGACGGCAAGCTCGGCGCTTGCCTTCCTTCATACCCCTTTCGCCCGTGCAATTCCCGCTCAACAAAGCGTTAACATTAACGACTACAACCCTCACGACTGGATCGCCTCATTTAAACAAGCCTTCAGCGAAGGGCAAACGGTCGTCGTGCCCGCCGGATTGGTTTGTGACAATATCAACACCGGCATCTTCATTCCTTCTGGCAAAACGTTACACATCCTTGGAAGCCTGCGCGGCAACGGCAGAGGGCGATTTGTCTTACAGGACGGCAGCCAGGTGACAGGGGGGGAGGGCGGCAGTATACATAACATCACCCTGGATGTGCGTGGTTCTGACTGCACCATCAAAGGGCTGGTGATGAGCGGCTTTGGCCCGGTGACGCAGATCTATATCGGCGGCAAAAACAAACGGGTCATGCACAACCTGACCATCGATAACCTGACCGTTAGCCACGCTAATTACGCCATCTTACGCCAGGGATTTCATAACCAGATAATCGGTGCCAACATCACCAACTGTAAGTTCAGCGACTTACAGGGCGACGCTATTGAATGGAACGTGGCGATTAACGACAGTGATATTTTGATATCCGACCATCTCATTGAGCGCATTAACTGTACCAACGGCAAAATCAACTGGGGCATCGGCATAGGCCTTGCGGGAAGTACCTACGATAATAATTATCCGGAAAACCAGGCAGTGAAAAACTTTGTCGTGGCGAATATCACGGGATCGGATTGTCGGCAACTGATCCATGTTGAAAATGGTAAACATTTTGTTATCCGTAATATCAAAGCTCGTAATATCACGCCGGATTTCAGTAAGAAAGCAGGTATTGATAACGCCACAGTTGCTATTTATGGTTGTGACAACTTTGTGATTGATAATATTGAAATGATTAATAGTGCCGGGATGTTAATCGGCTATGGGGTAATTAAAGGCAAATATCTCTCGATACCGCAGAATTTCCGGGTGAATGATATTCAACTGGATAATACTCATCTTGCTTATAAATTGCGCGGCATTCAAATCTCCGCCGGGAATGCTGTCTCCTTTGTGGCGCTAACTAACATTGAGATGAAGCGTGCGTCGCTGGAGTTACACAACAAGCCGCAACATCTTTTTATGCGCAATATCAATGTGATGCAGGAATCCTCAGTTGGACCAGCATTGAGTATGAACTTTGACATGCGCAAAGACGTTCGAGGCGTGTTTATGGCGAAAAAAGAAACACTGCTGTCTCTTGCAAATGTTCATGCGGTGAATGAAAGAGGACAAAGCTCCGTCGATATCGACAGGATTAATCACCATATTGTTAATGTGGAAAAGATTAACTTTAGATTGCCGGAACGGAGGGAGTAGATTTGCGACCATTCCTGGAAAAATGGAGCCATACTTAGGAACAATGCTACTGCAATCCACAACGAAGCGGCGTAACATCACAAGTAATTCAGTAATCAATTCAGGGTAATTGATGCTGGCGAAAAAAATCGAACAAGCTATAATTCAGCAACCATTTTACAGGTGGATGAAATAATGACGAATTTAAAAGCAGTTATTCCTGTAGCGGGTCTAGGGATGCATATGTTGCCTGCCACTAAGGCGATTCCCAAAGAGATGCTACCGATCGTCGACAAGCCAATGATTCAGTACATTGTTGACGAGATTGTGGCTGCAGGGATCAAAGAAATCCTCCTGGTAACTCACGCGTCCAAGAACGCGGTCGAAAACCACTTCGACACCTCTTATGAGTTAGAATCACTCCTTGAGCAGCGCGTGAAGCGTCAACTACTGGCGGAAGTTCAGTCCATCTGCCCGCCGGGCGTGACCATTATGAACGTGCGTCAGGGCGAACCTTTAGGTTTAGGCCACTCCATTTTGTGTGCGCGACCTGCCATTGGTGACAACCCATTTGTCGTGGTACTGCCAGACGTTGTGATCGACGATGCCAGCGCCGACCCGCTACGTTACAACCTTGCTGCCATGATTGCGCGCTTCAACGAAACGGGCCGTAGCCAGGTGCTGGCAAAACGTATGCCGGGTGACCTCTCTGAATACTCCGTCATTCAGACCAAAGAACCACTGGATCGTGAAGGTAAAGTCAGCCGCATTGTTGAATTCATCGAAAAACCGGATCAGCCGCAGACGCTGGACTCAGACATCATGGCCGTTGGTCGCTATGTGCTTTCTGCCGATATTTGGCCGGAACTTGAACTCACTCAGCCTGGTGCATGGGGACGTATTCAGCTGACTGATGCCATTGCTGAACTGGCGAAAAAACAGTCCGTTGATGCCATGCTGATGACAGGTGACAGCTACGACTGCGGTAAAAAAATGGGTTATATGCAGGCGTTTGTGAAGTATGGACTGCGTAACCTAAAAGAAGGGGCGAAGTTCCGTAAAGGGATTGAGAAGCTGTTAAGCGAATAATGAAAATCTGACCGGATGTAACGGTTGATAAGAAAATTATAACGGCAGTGAAGATTCGTGGCGAAAGTAATTTGTTGCGAATTTTCCTGCCGTTGTTTTATATAAACAATCAGAATAACAACGAGTTAGCAACAGGATTATCGTCAAAGTTTTCCAGGATTTTCCTTGTTTCCAGAGCGGATTGGTAAGACAATTAGCGTTTGAATTTTTCGGGTTTAGCGCGAGTGGGTAACGCTCGTCACATCGTAGGCATGCATGCAGTGCTCTGGTAGCTGTAAAGCCAGGGGCGGTAGCGTGCATTAATACCTCTATTAATCAAACTAAGAGTCGCTTATTTCACAGCATGCTCTGAAGTAATATGGAATAAAAGAGTGAAGATACTTGTTACTGGTGGCGCAGGATTTATTGGTTCTGCTGTAGTTCGTCACATTATAAATAATACGCAGGATAGTGTTGTTAATGTCGATAAATTAACGTACGCCGGAAACCTGGAATCACTTGCTGATGTTTCTGATTCTGAACGCTATATTTTTGAACATGCGGATATTTGCGATGCTGCTGCAATGGCACGGATTTTTGCTCAGCATCAGCCGGATGCAGTGATGCACCTGGCTGCTGAAAGCCATGTTGACCGTTCAATTACAGGTCCTGCGGCATTTATTGAAACCAATATTGTTGGTACTTATGTCCTTTTGGAAGCCGCTCGCAATTACTGGTCTGCTCTTGATAGCGACAAGAAAAATAGCTTCCGTTTTCATCATATTTCTACTGACGAAGTCTATGGTGATTTGCCTCATCCAGATGAAGTAAATAATAACGAAGAATTACCCTTATTTACTGAGACGACAGCTTACGCGCCAAGCAGTCCTTATTCTGCATCCAAAGCATCTAGCGATCATTTAGTCCGCGCGTGGAAACGTACCTATGGTTTACCGACCATTGTAACTAATTGCTCTAACAATTATGGTCCTTATCATTTCCCGGAAAAATTAATTCCATTGGTTATTCTCAATGCTCTGGAAGGTAAAAAATTACCTATTTATGGTAAAGGGGATCAAATTCGCGACTGGTTGTATGTTGAAGATCATGCGCGTGCGTTATATACCGTCGTAACCGAAGGTAAAGCGGGTGAAACTTATAACATTGGTGGACACAACGAAAAGAAAAATATAGATGTAGTGCTCACTATTTGTGATTTGTTGGATGAGATTGTACCGAAAGAGAAATCTTACCGCGAGCAAATTACTTATGTTGCCGATCGTCCGGGACACGATCGCCGTTATGCCATTGATGCTGAGAAGATTGGTCGCGAATTGGGATGGAAACCACAGGAAACGTTTGAGAGCGGGATTCGGAAGACAGTGGAATGGTACCTGTCCAATACAAAATGGGTTGTTAATGTGAAAAGTGGTGCCTATCAATCGTGGATTGAACAGAACTATGAGGGCCGCCAGTAATGGATATTCTCCTTTTCGGCAAAACAGGGCAGGTAGGTTGGGAACTACAGCGTGCTCTGGCACCTTTGGGTAATTTGATTGCTCTTGATGTTCACTCCACTGATTATTGTGGTGATTTTAGTAATCCTGAAGGTGTGGCTGAAACCGTCAAAAAAATTCGCCCTGATGTTATTGTTAATGCTGCGGCTCATACTGCAGTAGATAAGGCTGAGTCAGAACCCGAATTTGCACAATTACTCAATGCGACCAGCGTTGAATCAATTGCAAAAGCGGCTAATGAAGTTGGGGCCTGGGTAATTCATTACTCAACTGACTACGTATTTCCGGGAACCGGTGAAATACCATGGCTGGAGACGGATGCAACCGCACCGCTAAATGTTTACGGTGAAACCAAGTTAGCCGGAGAAAAAGCGTTACAGGAACATTGCGCGAAGCATCTTATTTTCCGTACCAGCTGGGTATACGCAGGTAAAGGAAATAACTTCGCCAAAACGATGTTGCGTCTGGCAAAAGAGCGCGAAGAACTGGCTGTGATTAATGATCAATTTGGTGCGCCAACAGGTGCTGAGCTGCTGGCAGATTGTACGGCACATGCTATTCGTGTGGCACTGAATAAACCAGAAGTCGCAGGCATGTACCATCTGGTAGCCAGTGGTACCACAACCTGGCACGATTATGCTGCGCTGGTTTTTGAAGAGGCGCGCAAAGCAGGTATTCCCCTTGCACTCAACAAGCTCAACGCAGTACCAGCAACAGCCTATCCTACACCAGCTCGTCGTCCACATAACTCTCGCCTTAATACAGAAAAATTTCAGCAGAACTTTGCGCTTGTCTTGCCTGACTGGCAGGTTGGCGTGAAACGAATGCTTAACGAATTATTTACGACTACAGCAATTTAATAGTTTTTGCATCTTGTTCGTGATGGTGGAGTAAGATGAATTAAAAGGAATGATGAAATGAAAACGCGTAAAGGTATTATTTTAGCGGGTGGTTCTGGTACACGTCTTTATCCTGTGACTATGGCCGTCAGTAAACAGCTGTTACCGATTTATGATAAACCGATGATCTATTACCCGCTTTCTACACTGATGTTAGCGGGTATTCGCGATATTTTGATTATCAGTACGCCACAGGATACTCCTCGTTTTCAACAACTGCTGGGTGACGGGAGCCAGTGGGGGCTAAATCTTCAGTACAAAGTGCAACCGAGTCCAGATGGTCTTGCGCAGGCATTTATCATCGGTGAAGAGTTTATCGGTGGTGATGATTGTGCTTTGGTTCTAGGTGATAACATCTTTTACGGTCACGATCTGCCGAAGTTAATGGACGCAGCTGTTAACAAAGAAAGTGGTGCAACGGTATTTGCCTATCACGTTAATGATCCTGAACGCTACGGTGTCGTTGAGTTTGATAAAAACGGTACGGCAATCAGCCTGGAAGAAAAACCGCTACAACCAAAAAGTAATTATGCGGTAACCGGGCTTTATTTCTATGATAATGACGTCGTGGAAATGGCGAAAAATCTTAAGCCTTCTGCCCGTGGTGAACTGGAAATTACCGATATTAATCGTATCTATATGGAACAGGGGCGTTTATCTGTTGCCATGATGGGCCGTGGCTATGCATGGCTGGACACGGGGACACATCAAAGCCTGATTGAGGCAAGCAACTTCATCGCAACAATTGAAGAGCGTCAGGGGTTAAAAGTTTCCTGCCCGGAAGAAATTGCTTACCGTAAAGGGTTTATTGATTCTGAGCAGGTGAAAGTATTAGCTGATCCGCTGAAAAAAAATGCTTATGGTCAGTATCTGCTTAAAATGATTAAAGGTTATTAATAAAATGAACGTAATTAAAACAGAAATTCCAGACGTATTAATTTTTGAACCGAAAGTTTTTGGTGATGAGCGTGGTTTCTTTTTTGAGAGCTTTAACCAGAAGGTTTTTGAGGAAGCTGTAGGCCGCAAAGTTGAATTTGTCCAGGATAACCATTCGAAGTCTTGTAAAGGTGTTTTACGCGGACTGCATTATCAATTAGAACCTTATGCGCAAGGGAAATTGGTGCGCTGCGTTGTTGGTGAAGTTTTTGACGTAGCGGTTGATATTCGTAAATCGTCACCTACTTTTGGCAAGTGGGTTGGGGTGACTTTATCTGCTGAGAATAAGCGCCAGTTGTGGATCCCTGAGGGGTTTGCTCATGGTTTTTTGGTGCTGAGTGAGACGGCGGAGTTTGTTTATAAGACGACTCAGTATTATCATCCTGAATGTGAACGAGGGATCAGATGGGATGATGAAAATATAGGGGTAGATTGGCCTCTGTCTACAGATTTAATACTATCTTTTAAAGATACCGAGCATCCAAAATTCAACGGTATTTTATAAAATGAAAAATTATAGTGAATTATTAATAATCCATGAATATGGAGAACCAACTCATTACCAAGGAATAATAGAGATTGCTCAGGAGAGAGGAATTAAGGTCCGTTTTTTGGAATTCAGTATTTTACATAATATTTATGCTGCAATTAAAAAAAAGAAAATAAATGCCGTTATAAAGGCGATCAAAGATTATTTGATATTGATGATATACTCATTCTTTCCAAGAATGAATAATGGAAAGTTGGTTGTTATAGGCATGGCCCCGTTAGATAAATATGTTTTTTTAATAAATAAATTATTAAAGGGACAAGATTATATTTATCACACATCATGGCTTTATTGGGATGGCAGTGACTATCCTAAAAAAACATATAAAAATCCTGAGGTATTAATTGATGAGTGGAAGACTTTTTTAAATAATGCTAAAGCGGTTGCATGTGTAACACCTGATTCTGCGCATAGTTTAATTTCAAACTTTAATATGAAAGATAAAACATTCATTGTTTATCATTCGTATGACTCAAATATTTTCTATCCTTCGCCAAGGCAAGATCGAAAAAAAACATTAACTATATGTTACTTAGGGCGACTTGAAAAAAACAAAGGAATTGAAAATCTTATTTATATTATTGAAAATAATGATAATGTTAATTTTAAAATAATGGGCAGCGGAAGTTACTCAAGCAAAATAACTGAGTTAAGCAGGTCAAAGACTAATGTTGAATACTTAGGGTACCTATCGGATAAAAAATTAATAGCAGAACAATTGCGGCAAACTGATATTATATTACTTCCATCAATTAAAATTAACGGGTGGGAAGAATTATTTGGAATCGCATTAATAGAGTCAATGGCTTGTGGGGTAGTACCTATTACTACTGATCACAAAGGTCCTAGGACCATACTAAAGAATAAATTATTAGCAGAGCTCATTTTCAGTGAGAATGAATTTGTTGCGTCGGCACAGAAGATCATCACAGATTTAAATAATGATGAATTTTTATTACAAAAGTACAAGGATTGTGCGATTGCTGAGGCAAAGTTTTATGAAAAGAAAAATATATCAAATAAATGGAGGGAAATTATTCAAAAATAATTTATGACAACTTTTTAATGTCTATCTTTATGAGTTGAAAATAATGGCCATAATTAATGGTGTTTTTAAAAACATTGCTTTGCTTATTTCTGGAACCGCAGTAGCTCAATTAATTAATTTTTGTTTTATTCCTTTGATTACAAGATTGTATGGTCCTGAGTCTTATGGAATGATGGGAAGCTTAATGGCGTTTATTAACATTATGATTCCGATAGCTTCATTAAGTTTTCCAATTGCAATTGTGTTACCAAAGTCTGATAAAACCGCTATTTATATTGCTTACCTTAGCATTTGTATAGGTTTGGTGGGTGCAGGAGTTCTATTAATCGTAATAGGGGGATTGGAATATTTAGATGGAAGTTTCAGTCAATACCCTGAATGGTATATATTACTATTACCATTTATCATGGCATTCCTACCTCTACAGCAAAGTGGACAGCAATGGCTAATAAGGAAAAAACAGTTTAAAGAAATTGCAAAAGTATCTGTCAGTCAAGCATTAATTATGAATGGTTTGAAGGTAATCGGGGGAGGGATTTTACCAACACAAATCATGATAATATATACAACAGGTGCAGGAGTAATTTTTCAATGCTTACAGTTCTTTTATCGATCTTATAAGAAAGGGCTTGGAATTCCTTTATCAAAAATAAAAAAGAATAATTTTATAAGGGTTGCGCGCGGCTATTATGATTTTCCGCTATATAGAACTCCGCAAGTATTAATCAATGCATTGTCTCAAAATTTGCCGATATTTTTGTTGGGGTATTATTTTGATTCTAAAATAGTAGGCTTTTATGTGCTTGCTCAAACGTTACTAACTGCTCCAGTGACTTTGTTAAGCACTTCGATAAGTAATGTATATTATCCTACAATCGCAGAGAAATTTACCCAAAAAAAACCTATTTATAATTTCTTAAGAAAAACAATTTTGGGACTGTTTATTGTATCCTTATTTATCTATTTGCCATGTATATTGTTATCTGGCATTGTATTTAAAATTATTTTTGGAAGTGGGTGGATTACGTCTAGCATTTTTTTTCAATGGATGGCTATTTATTGCATTTTTTGGTTAAGTGCTAGACCCGCGATGGATACTATACCGCCATTGAAAATTCAAAACTACTTTCTTCTATATGAAGTTATTTCTTTTTTATTGAGGATTTTAAGCCTAATGTTAGGCTATTATTTATATAAAGATGCGATAATTTGTATTATTATGTTTTCATTAACCAATGCAGTCACATATGCTGTCTTGATAGTTTATATTTTATTTCAGGCAAAAGTAAATGATAGAAAATATACATAATTCACTACAAGAGTTAAAGAGTGATCATATTAATAAATATAATGGCTCAAACTTTTATTACTATGTCTCAGTATTTGGTTTATTACTTATCTCATTTCGACTTCAGATACCCTCACTTATATTTATTATAGGTGCGATTATTATAAGAGGTACTACTTTTAAGCAAAATATATCTGGTTGGCTTTGGTTCGGAAGTATTACTTTTTTTTTTGGAATATATCTTTTTTTGGGGTTGGATAATTATGAAAGAGGTGCTGATAAGTTTTTATCACGAACTTTAGTAATATATCTTTATTTCGTTTTTTTTTACGGGTTGGGATGTGTTAGAACTCAAAATAGAGAACGACTCTTATCTTTTTTTTCATTATTTAGCGTGGTTTATGTCTATGCTGTCTGTATCTATAGTAAGATTAGCGGTTATCCAGGATATAATGGAATATATGATGTGTTCAATGGGAATGATGAAAATTCTCCATTATATGCATTATAGTTGATTCTATTTACAATTTTATATCTTCACCTCAATGCAGGGAAAATAAATAAAATATGGGTTGGGTTGTTAATTATCACATCTTTTTATTTTAGTGTTATTTATCTTGGCTCTCGAGCATCCTTCTTATTATTAATTTTTTATTTCATTTTTGTGATCTTTAAACATAAAACTAACTTGTTAATATCTTTCATTATTTTTATCCCGTTCATAGTTACATTATTTATTTATATAAATGACTTTAATTTTTTAAATTATTTAGATTTTGGAGGGTTTGAAAATCGAGGACTAAGCAGTCCTCGATTTAGTATGCTTGAATATGGTTTAAAGAATTTTATGAATTATCCATGGGGAGGTTTAATTGTTCATGGTGAAGGTTATGATGGTATCTGGTTCCATAATATGTTATTAGATATAGTTAGGGTATCAGGTTACTATACTATGTTTGTATGGCTGTTCATTTTATTAATGGCAGGATTAGTTATTCTGAAACGTGAAAAATTTTATTTTCCAATATTTCTAATTCTAAATATAGCTTTAATGCAAGATTTAGCATTTGATGGTTTTTTTAACATAATGGCTCTGGAGTTTTTTTTATTGGGTGTAGCTGTACCTGGTTTAAGAAAATAAAGGAAAATAAAATATAATGAATATGTATATTGTGGTTTGTGTATATACCCTGCCCCCAGCGTATATAAAAAAATGGTTTAAGTTACATTTGCATAATACTAAATATAAACTTATTATTGTCGATAACAACTTAAGAAGACAAATAACAGATCCAACTGTTATTATTGGCACAAATACTCTTAATGAATTCTCAGCATACAATGAAGGGCTTCAGCTACTAAAAAAAGAATTTGAAGATGAATATGACATAATATTGATGTTGAATGATACTTTGTTCACTAGGCATAATGCGAAATTTTTCTTAAAACATTTATTAAAGTATAAAAATACAGTTGCTCGCTTATCAATCCCGGCTATCGGTGGAAGAATAGATCCATATAATAATATCTGTTATAGAAACCCATGGAGTAATGACATTGGTTATATATCTTCATTTTGTATAATAATGAATAAACCAGCAAGAGATCTATATTTGAAGTTACTATCTGATATATCCCCAACTTTTCCATTTGTTGATTCAGTTACTGAGCTTTTCAACTGGAGTACTCATATAGACAGAAGATTTAAAGAATTTGTGATCAGTCATCTGATAGATACAGACACAGCTACTGTGTGGTACCAATCCAAGAATAATATTAAAAATATAGAAAGATTGAATGTTAAAGGTAAGTGTGTTTTTCTTGAACATTATGTATCAGGAAATATTTCTAAACATGGAGTATTAGTTTCAATCTTTCCCACGTGGAAGCAAAAAACTCAGCATTTTATTTATGAGCAAATCGCAAAAATGGAAAGAAAATTATTATCGATACTAAATTTTAAAGTTGGTTCAAAATGAAAAAAAGAATTTTAATAAATCTATTGAGTTTTTCTGAAGAAAAATATTACGGTGTGGGAGTTTATTTCAGAGATGTTGCTATTAAAAGTATTAACAGGGTTATTGAAGAACTAGAATGCGAAATAAGTATTTTATATTTGGCACATATTCCGATACAAAAGATGTTTACTTTTTCAAAAAATGAAAACATAAAATATATATCTGTAAAAAAAATTAATAGTAAACTCACAAGAGTTTTCTACGAACAAATAATGTTACCTTTGTATCATAGAGATTATGATGTAATTTATAGTCCTAATAATATAAATCCATTAATATTAGCTTTTTCAAAAAAATCTATAATAACTATCCACGATTTGCTACCATTCAAGAGAAAGAATAGATTTAGTTTATTGCAGAGACAATATTTGAAACTATTTACTTATCTATCTGCAAAGTTTGCATATAAAATAATAACTGTTTCTAATTATTCCAAGATGGAGATTATGCGTCTTCTTGGTACCAGTGGTGATAAAGTTATAGTGACTTATAATACGTTACCAAATATACATATAGAGAATCCATCAATTAATTGTTGGATTAATTGTAAATACTTTTTTTCTGTTGGAGCATTGCAATCCGATAAACAGTATGATTTGATGATTAAAGCTTTCTATAAATTTATTCAAATGGATGAGCAGTATAAAGATTACAAATTGCTTATTGCTGGTGGGGATTTAGGAGCAAAAAAATCCTTATGTAACCTAATTGATGAGTTTAATTTATCCGGCAAGGTTATTCTCTTAGGGTATATTTCAGAACTCGAAAAAAATTCACTATATAGTTCATGTACTGCTAGCCTGTTACTAGGAAAAAGTGAGGGATTCGGGATTCCTGTGATCGAAAGTATGTTCCACAACAAACCTGTAATTGTTTCAGATCTGGGGGCATTACCTGAAATAGTTGGTGATGCTGGAATCGTTGTTAACTCGAATCTAAATGATTTAACAAATGCTATGGTAAATGTATGTAATTTGAACCTGTCAGAGAAAGTATTTAAGTATGAGTTAGATAGGTTTGAAAGTGAAAAGCAGATTGAATGTCTGACTTCTGTAATTAAAAAGGCTATTTCATGAGTGAAAATTCAATGTTCTTTTCTCTTTTGATGGCTGTCTGTAAGAAAGATGATCCAACCTTTTTGTTTGAGGCACTTAAATCAATTGCAAATAATAGTCTACAACCTACAGAGGTAATCTTGGTCGAAGATGGACCTATTACTCGAGAATTAAGAAAAGTTATTAACGGTTGGTCAAATGTTTTAAATATTAAAAGTATTGGTTTAGAGAGAAACTCTGGATTAGGTGCTGCTCTTAATGAAGGGCTTAAACATTGTAAATATGAAGTGATTGTGCGAGCCGATGCTGATGATATTAACCGACCAAATAGATTTCAGTGCCAACTAAATTATTTATTGCAAAATCCTGATATTGATATATTAAGTTCGTGGGTCGAGGAATTCTCAGTGATACCTGGTGATAAAACTAAAGTGAGAAAAGTTCCTCCTCAACAATCATTAGACATTTTTTCAAAGAAAAGATGTCCATTTAATCATCCAGCTGTATGTTTTAGAAAAAAAACCATACTGTCACTCGGTGGCTATGGTAATGAGCATTTATATGAGGATTACTCATTATGGATGAAAATGCTTAATTCCGGATGCAAAGGGGACAATATACAAGAAATATTAGTTGATATGCGTTTTTCTGATGAGGCATTGAAACGCAGGGGAGGGATAAAATATGCTTTATCAGAATTAAGAACTCAATGGAATTTTTATGTTTTGAATTATATTTCTCTTCCAAGGTTTGTGTCAAATGCTATATGTCGTACCAGTGTCAGAATCATTCCAAATAAAATTCGTGTGAGTTTATACAAAATCTTTCTTCGGAGCTAACTATGAAAGAGAAACAAATTATCCCAGTAATTTTATGTGGAGGAAATGGTACTAGACTCTGGCCATTGTCTAGGGAACAATACCCTAAGCAATTTCTTTCTTTGCAAGGGAATGTGTCAATGTTACAGGCCACTATTTCAAGATTAGCTAATCTAAAGTGCTCCGAGCCGATAGTCGTTTGTAATGATAAGCATCGCTTTATCGTTGCAGAACAACTAAAAAAAATCGGTAAATTATCGAATAATATTGTACTGGAGCCTGAAGGTAAGAATACTGCGCCAGCAATTGCATTGTCTGCGTTTATCGCTGAAAAAATTACAAATATATCATCAGCTATATTGTTAGTTCTGGCTGCAGATCATATTATAGAGAATGAAAGCGTTTTTATTGAGACTATAAAAAAAACCATTTCGTTAGCTCAATTAGGAAAGCTGGTTACTTTCGGAATTACCCCTAGATATGCAGAAACGGGTTATGGCTATATTCATAGAGGTAATAAAGTAAACAATAATGACGTTATCGCTTATCAAGTGTCTAATTTTGTTGAAAAACCAAATCTAACTTTGGCACGAAAATATTTGAAAAATGGAGAGTATTATTGGAATAGCGGTATGTTTTTATTTCGCGCAGATATTTATTTGAAGGAATTGAAGAAATATAGACCAGAAATATATCAGATTTGTTTGAGTTCTGTAAAAAATATAGGGCATGATTTGGATTTTATTAGGATTAATGCATCTCAATTTAATAAAAGCCCATCAGAGTCTATCGATTGTGCAGTCATGGAAAATACAAGTGATGCAGTTGTCGTTCCTATGGACGTTGGATGGAGTGATGTCGGATCATGGGAATCATTATGGGATGTTAGCAGCAAGGATGAACATGGGAATTTTAGCAAAGGAAACGTTATTAGTTTTGATGCCCATGATAATTATATATATGCTGAATCATCGCTGGTAACGACACTAGGAATCGAAAACTTAATTGTTGTTCAAACGAAAGACGCTTTGCTTGTTGCTGATAAAAAAAAATCTCAAGAAGTAAAGCTAATTGTTGATAAACTTAAAAATGAAAATCTGAAAGAGTATTCTTTACATCGAGAAGTTCATAGACCATGGGGTAAATATAATTATCTTTGTGAAGGCGTAGGATACCAAGTTAAGCATATATTAGTTAATCCGGGAGAGTCACTGTCACTTCAAATGCATTATTATAGAGTAGAGCATTGGATTGTCATTTCTGGAACAGCTAAAGTCCAAATAAACTCAGAAGAAAAAATTATTAGTGAAAATGAATCAATATTTATTCCATCGGGAGTTAAACATAGTTTGGAAAATTTTGGGGGAGTACCATTAATAATAATCGAAGTAAGAACTGGCGAGTATTTTGGAGAAGATGATGTTATTAGATTTGATAATTATCATAGTTTAGATAAATAGTGGTTACTTAAGAATGAATATGCTTACTTGTTTTAAAGCCTATGATATTCGCGGGAAATTAGGCGAAGAACTGAATGAAGATATCGCCTGGCGTATTGGGCGCGCTTATGGCGAATTTCTCAAACCGAAAACCATTGTGTTAGGCGGTGATGTCCGCCTCACCAGCGAAACCTTAAAACTGGCGCTGGCGAAAGGTTTACAGGATGCGGGCGTTGATGTGCTGGATATTGGCATGTCCGGCACCGAAGAGATCTATTTCGCCACGTTCCATCTCGGCGTGGATGGCGGCATTGAAGTTACCGCCAGCCATAATCCGATGGATTATAACGGCATGAAGCTGGTGCGCGAGGGGGCTCGCCCGATCAGCGGCGATACCGGACTGCGCGACGTCCAGCGTCTGGCAGAAGCCAACGACTTTCCTCCCGTCGATGAAACCAAACGCGGTCGCTATCAGCAAATCAATCTGCGTGAAGCTTACGTTGATCACCTGTTCGGTTATATCAACGTCAAAAACCTCACGCCGCTCAAGCTGGTGATTAACTCCGGGAACGGCGCAGCGGGGCCGGTGGTGGACGCCATCGAAGCCCGCTTTAAAGCCCTCGGCGCACCGGTGGAATTAATCAAAGTACACAACACACCGGACGGCAATTTCCCCAACGGTATTCCTAACCCGCTGCTGCCGGAATGCCGCGATGACACCCGTAATGCGGTCATTAAACACGGCGCGGATATGGGCATTGCCTTTGATGGCGATTTTGACCGCTGTTTCCTGTTTGACGAAAAAGGGCAGTTTATCGAGGGCTACTACATTGTCGGCCTGCTGGCAGAAGCGTTCCTCGAAAAAAATCCTGGCGCGAAGATCATCCACGATCCGCGTCTCTCCTGGAATACCGTTGATGTGGTGACCGCCGCAGGCGGCACCCCGGTAATGTCGAAAACCGGACACGCCTTTATTAAAGAACGGATGCGCAAGGAAGACGCCATCTACGGTGGCGAAATGAGTGCCCACCACTACTTCCGTGATTTCGCTTACTGCGACAGCGGCATGATCCCGTGGCTGCTGGTCGCCGAACTGGTGTGTCTGAAAGGAAAAACGCTGGGCGAACTGGTGCGCGACCGGATGGCAGCGTTTCCGGCAAGCGGTGAGATCAACAGCAAACTGGCGCACCCCGTTGAGGCGATTAACCGCGTCGAACAGCATTTTAGCCGCGAGGCGCTGGCGGTGGATCGCACCGATGGCATCAGCATGACCTTTGCCGACTGGCGCTTTAACCTGCGCACCTCCAACACCGAACCGGTGGTACGGTTGAATGTGGAATCGCGCGGTGATGTGCCGCTGATGGAAGAAAAAACAAAACTTATCCTTGAGTTACTGAGTAAGTAATCCAGTAATTTCATATAAATGGGTTTTAAAAGACGGAAAAGATGAGATATCCAGTGTGGTATAGCCAAGGTAATGCTATTCAGCATCTCTATGAGTGAGTTAACATCTATACCACATTTAAGCCGCACACTCGGCGGTGACCACCCCCTGACAGGAGTAAACAATGTCAAAGCAACAGATCGGCGTCGTCGGTATGGCAGTGATGGGGCGCAACCTTGCGCTCAACATCGAAAGCCGTGGTTATACCGTCTCTATTTTCAACCGTTCCCGTGAGAAAACGGAAGAAGTAATTGCCGAAAATCCGGGCAAGAAACTGGTTCCTTACTATACGGTGAAAGAGTTTGTTGAATCTCTGGAAACGCCTCGTCGCATCCTGTTAATGGTGAAAGCAGGTGCCGGCACGGATGCTGCTATTGATTCCCTCAAGCCATATCTCGATAAAGGTGACATCATCATTGATGGTGGTAATACCTTCTTCCAGGACACCATTCGTCGTAATCGTGAGCTTTCTGCAGAAGGCTTTAACTTCATTGGTACCGGTGTCTCCGGTGGTGAAGAAGGCGCGCTGAAAGGTCCTTCCATTATGCCTGGTGGGCAGAAAGAAGCCTATGAACTGGTTGCGCCGATCCTGACCAAAATCGCCGCCGTGGCTGAAGACGGTGAGCCATGCGTTACCTATATCGGTGCCGATGGCGCAGGCCATTATGTGAAGATGGTTCACAACGGTATTGAATACGGAGATATGCAACTGATTGCTGAAGCCTATTCTCTGCTTAAAGGTGGCCTGAACCTCACCAACGAAGAACTGGCGCAGACCTTTACCGAGTGGAATAACGGTGAACTGAGCAGTTACCTGATCGACATCACCAAAGATATCTTCACCAAAAAGGATGAAGACGGTAACTACCTGGTTGATGTGATCCTGGATGAAGCGGCTAACAAAGGTACCGGTAAATGGACCAGCCAGAGCGCGCTGGATCTCGGAGAACCGCTGTCGCTGATTACCGAGTCTGTGTTTGCACGTTATATCTCTTCTCTGAAAGAGCAGCGTGTTGCCGCATCTAAAGTTCTCTCTGGCCCGCAAGCGCAGCCAGCTGGCGACAAAGGTGAGTTCATCGAAAAAGTTCGTCGTGCGCTGTATCTGGGCAAAATCGTTTCTTACGCTCAGGGCTTCTCTCAGCTGCGTGCGGCGTCTGAAGAGTACAACTGGGATCTGAATTACGGCGAAATCGCGAAGATTTTCCGTGCTGGCTGCATCATCCGTGCGCAGTTCCTGCAGAAAATCACCGATGCATATGCCGAAAATCCGCAGATCGCTAACCTGCTGCTGGCTCCGTACTTCAAGCAAATTGCCGATGACTA
>OJJH01000236.1_pt1 | contig 22934 bp, 13 predicted proteins | sample 1596251 | NCBI WGS metagenome assembly OJJH01 (sample SAMEA4350153, study PRJEB24818) | metagenome | biome: human; feature: gut; material: faeces | place: Denmark | collected 2013-09
ATATAAGGAGATTACATATGATATATAAGGAACCGACATATAATATATAAGGGCTTTACGTATGATATATAGGAGAAAAAGAAGAAAAACGGGTACTTGAAACCGAAACAGGCATAAGATTAGAGGCTATATGAAGCAAATCAGGCACAAAAAGCAGTCGGCATGGAGTATACAGACTTAGCACAAGAAACATATATTACACTGGTTACAAGCCTATTACTTATTAAAAGTAAAAAAATCAGTATGAGGGCAAAAGTTACTATCAGGGGGATAAAACGACCTGCTACCATAGAGGAAACAACGATGAACAAGGGGATTCAAGCAATTTATGAGGGTATGAGGGTAAAACTCAACAAAACTTTTTTAGGAGTTGAATATCTCGCATACTACTATTGAGCAAAATCTATCTTTAATTGTTATTCACACATAAAGATAATATATACACTAAAAGCCAATATCATGGAGAAGAATATTTTTAAGTTAGATAATGAGCAGCTCAAAGAGATTGCCTGCTCATTCAAAGAAAAAGTAGAAGAAGGATTGAATACAGAAAATGCAGAAATACAATGTATTCCTACTTTTATTACACCCCAAGCAAGTAGTATTAACGGCAAATCGTTAGTTCTCGATTTAGGTGGAACCAACTATCGGGTAGCACTTGTTGACTTCAATAAATCAATACCCGCCATTCACCCGGACAATGGTTGGAAGAAAGATATGTCGATTATGAAATCACCCGGTTATACCCGTGAAGAGTTATTCAAAGAGTTGGCGGATATGATCTTCGGAATAAAGCGAGAGGAAGAAATACCTATCGGTTATTGTTTTTCTTATCCGGCAGAATCCACTCCGAATGGAGACGCCAAGTTGCTGCGTTGGACAAAGGGAGTTGATATTAAAGAGATGATCGGAGAATATATAGGAAAGCCCCTACTCGACTATCTGAACGAAAGGAACAAAATCAAATTTACGGATATAAAAGTACTCAATGACACCGTAGCGAGTTTATTTGCCGGACTCACCGATAATGGTTACGATGCCTATATAGGTCTGATTGTAGGGACAGGTACTAATATGGCGACTTTCATCCCTGCCGACAAAATCAAAAAACTAAATCCGGCAGACAACATCCAAGGCTTGATTCCGGTCAACCTGGAATCCGGGAATTTCCATCCACCATTCCTTACGGCAGTAGACAACACTGTTGATGCTATCTCCGGTACTCCGGGAAAACAACGTTTTGAGAAAGCAGTATCCGGTATGTATCTGGGGGATATTCTAAAGGCAACATTCCCATTAGAAGAGTTTGAAGGGAAATTTGACGCGCAAAAACTTACCGCCATCATGAATTACCCGAATATTTATAAGGATGTATATGTACAAGTGGCGCAATGGATTTATGGCAGGTCGGCACAGTTGGTAGCTGCTTCACTTACCGGACTTATCATGCTGTTGAAATCATATAATAAAGATATACGGAAGATTTGTCTGGTTGCCGAAGGCAGTCTTTTTTGGAGCGAACACAGAAATGGTCAGGATTATAACGTTATCGTTGCAGAGAAACTACGGGAACTTTTCAAATTGTTCAGCTTGGAAGATGTCGAGATCGATATTAAAAGTATGAATAATGCAAATCTGATAGGAACAGGAATTGCGGCATTATCCTGATAAAACAAATTCGATGCTGCATCAAAATCGTTGATACAGCATCGAATCGATTGACAATATGACACAAAATGTAATTAATATCCCCAAAGACACCCCGACAAGAAAGAATTATAAAAAAACTTCCTCGCCGAATTACGACATATGGAATAAAAAGTTATTTTTGCACCGTTTTTTTAAAATTTCATCTTAAGCTAGTATTATGTACAAGATTTTTCATGGCTTCCATCTGGTGGAAGCTTACCAGGAATTGAAAAAGGCCAAACGGTTGGCAAAGAATCAGACAGTGGGCCGATGTATAAAGTTAACCGTAGCTATTGCAATCTCCCTTATCTTATGGTTCCTCCCTATTGAAACATTTGGAATAGAAGGGCTGACTGTTATAGAACAAAGGCTTATTTCCATCTTTATTTTTGCCACGCTCATGTGGGTATTCGAAGCCGTCCCTGCATGGACTACTTCCGTATTGATTGTCGTATTATTGTTACTTACCGTTTCCGACAGTAGTTTATGGTTTCTCACTCAAGGTATTTCTACTGAAGAATTAGGGCAGACAGTCAAATATAAGTCCATTATGCATTGCTTTGCCGATCCTATCATTATGCTATTTATCGGTGGGTTCATACTCGCCATTGCAGCAACCAAAAGCGGACTGGACGTATTGTTGGCACGCGTCATGCTGAGACCTTTCGGCACACAATCACGCTATGTATTATTAGGATTCATTCTTGTTACGGCTGCATTTTCAATGTTCCTCAGCAATACGGCTACAGCAGCGATGATGCTTACTTTCCTCACTCCTGTGTTAAAGGCGCTTCCGGCAGACGGTAAAGGAAAAATAGGTCTGGCCATGGCTATTCCTGTGGCTGCCAATGTAGGCGGTATGGGAACTCCTATCGGTACACCGCCCAATGCCATTGCTTTAAAATATCTGAATGACCCGGAAGGACTGAACCTGAACATCGGTTTCGGAGAATGGATGAGCTTTATGTTGCCTTATACCGTTATCGTACTGTTTATTGCATGGTTTATTCTCTTACGGCTGTTCCCCTTCAAACAAAAGAATATTGAACTGAAAATTGAAGGTGAAGCAAAGAAAGACTGGCGTTCCATTGTGGTTTATATCACTTTTGCCGTAACAGTCATATTATGGATGTTTGACAAGGTGACGGGAGTCAATTCCAATGTGGTAGCCATGATTCCGGTAGCCGTATTCTGTATAACAGGAGTTATCACCAAGCGCGACCTGGAAGAAATCAGTTGGAGCGTACTCTGGATGGTAGCCGGCGGCTTCGCACTGGGTGTTGCCTTACAGGAAACAGGGCTCGCCAAGCATATGATTGAGGCTATCCCATTCAATACATGGCCTCCCGTACTAATGATTGTCGGCTCCGGACTGATTTGCTATGCTATGGCAAACTTCATTTCACATACCGCTACTGCCGCATTGCTCGTCCCTATCCTTGCCATTGCAGGAAGCAGCATGCGTGAGAACCTGTCGTCACTGGGTGGTGTGGAAACTTTATTGATCGGAGTAGCAATCGGCTCATCATTAGCAATGATATTGCCTATCAGTACTCCTCCCAACGCATTGGCACATGCCACGGGCATGATTCAGCAAAAGGACATGGAGAAGGTCGGCATAATCATGGGAATTATCGGACTGATACTGGGATATACCATGTTGATCATACTCGGCTCCAACAAGTTATTATAAAGAATCCCCTTTCCATACAAACAAGCCCTGTGAGAACAAGTCATTCTTACAGGGCTTTTTGTTAGCCAGCCTTATCTTGAAGACTGAAAAGTATCTTTTTCGACATCTCTATCCGCTGTTTCAGATAGCGGCGGACTTCTTCCCACCGATAATATGGAAAACAAGATGTTGCCACCGGAATGGACACTTCTTTCTCATTCAAAAGTATTTTGACCCAGACCCGGTGTTTATTATCATGACAAAGAATCCATTGCACATTGGCAGCCATAGGAGCAATCTCATAATCTTTCCAATAAGTGGATACAGAATCAGGCGACGCTATCTGCATGTCAGTTTTCCCTATCCCCATCAGAGTCACAAAAGGAATGACTGTTTCCGCATGTGCAAAACGAAGATTCGCCCTGTTGTCCGATTGTCCGTTAATAGCTTTCTCCGTAGTTTGGATAAATTCCGAAAGTAACGGCCACGCAATCGCAACCGGCAACATTTTGCCGACCGGTGCCGCACTTTTGGTCATATATTGCCGCAAGTTCTGCGTTTGCCAATAACCGTACCATTCTTCATTAGTGAAAACATCTTTCATAGCGAAAGGCAATCCCGTATCGGGTAATATGGCCGCTATCGAGAACAAAGCCATGACAAATTCCCGGCTTTCCTGACCTGTTTCGGGACTCGAGGAAAGAAAAATCCTTTTCATGACAGGCGTGACCGGCATCTTATCCTGTACAAATGACTCATACAATGGAATCCAACCGCCTTTCTCCTTATAATAGACATAAGGCTTGTTTACCGTAAAAAAACGGAGAAGAGTATCATATTGCTTTCCTGCACTTTGCCGTATGACCAATGAAGAATCCTGTTTCTTCATACCGGAAAGAAAAGCATCCATACTGTTAATACAACGGGGAACATAAGTGGCTATGGCTTCAATCCGCGCCGAATCAGCAAACATTTCAGGATAACGTGACAACATACGTTCCGCTATTTCCTTTTGCTCCTGTTCTCCTACCGCCGACAACTCTCCCCAGTGTCCTTCGAAAGCCTCGGATAACTGTAATACCGTAGCAAGCAGCTCCCGACCTTTCGCTGTCAACCTTTTCTCCTGTTCTGCCAATATAAGCACACCTTTAACTTTGTCCAATGCTTTTCCGGAAGTCGGAAACCGTGCTCCGTGCCTTCCCAAATGATTGATATAAAAAGGAACCATACCTTCATGGTTCAAGACAGGTGTATCCTTTATTGAAGGATATGGCATAGCCGTTCCCGCATACTTCTGAGTGGTACTTTGTCCAAGCAGAGAAGTAACAGGAAAAAGCAGAACGGCCCAAAATATCAATATTGATTTCATCCGGTTGAATATGTTTTTTGTTTACAGGACATAACAACCGAAGAGAGAACAATGTTTATTTGCGCTGCCTGCTATTCCTTCGCTTTCACATTAATTGCCGAAAAAGATATCTCCCTTCCCGACTCGGCATACTTACTCGGACTTACATCATAATATTTTTTAAATACCTCGCGGAAGTATTTTGCATCCGAGAACCCGACCATATCAGCAACCTCGGCTACTGTATGTTCACCTTGCTTTAGCAATTGCGCAGCATGTTGCAAACGTATCAGCCGGATATAGTCTGCCGGAGCATAACCGGTCAGCGCCTTTAGTTTGTTGAAAAAACTCGTACGGCTCATATGCTGCCGGCTGCTGAGTGTCTCCACATTAAAGTCCGGATCTCCCATATTCTGCTCTATACATTCTTTGACGGAAGCTATGAATTTCCAATCCAGGGTACTTGCACAATTGGCAGACAAATGCTGTTCTTCATCTTCGATACTATTATAAATCTGACGGAGCAAAGCACGATTCGCAAGTAAGTTCTTAACCGTTGCTTTGAGTATACCCACACTGAAAGGTTTGGTTATATAAGCATCCGCACCGATTTCCAGTCCTTCAAGCATATTCTTTTCATCTCCAAGTGCAGTCAGCAGGATAATCGGGATATGAGACATCTCAAGATCACTTTTTATAGCCGAACACAGCTCATCTCCGCCCATCTCAGGCATCATGATATCGGATATGACAAGATCAGGGTTAAATTCCCGTATTATGACAAGTGCATCCTTTCCGTTCGGACAGGACTGGATATTATAGTCCGCCCTAAGCATATCAACAAGATAATTACGCAAATCATCATTATCCTCCACTATCAGAATACGTTGCAGGGAATCATTGCTCCGGGATGTCTCCATAGCCGGAAAATCCGGAATACCACCCGGTATGATAACCTCCGAACGTTTATCCGGTGCCTTGGGAGAAATAAATTTTGCTTTATGGAAATGGCTGTTTCCTTTCTGGAAAGTAACCTTTACACAAGTACCCTGTTGTTCAGTACTTTGAATCTGAATCTTACCTTTATGCAACTTGACCAGTTTGTATACCAGCATCAACCCGATTCCGCTACCCGCCACTTTCAGGTTGACGACATTGCTCCCCCGAAAACAATTTCTGAACAATTTCTTCTGTTCACATGAGGGAATACCGATTCCTGTATCTCTCACTTCGATGCTCCAAGTACTACCCTCATCATAGGCACAAATACATACGCTGCCATTTTCCGGAGTGTATTTCAATGCATTTGACAAGATATTCTTCAGAATGGAACTCATCTTGTCACTGTCAAACCACACATTCAGATAGTCAAAATTAGTTTCACAAACAAACCTGACGTGTTTCATCTCGGCATATTTACGGAAAGTGGCACAAACATCATTTATATAGGTATTCAGTTCATGCTCGGAGACGTAAAGCGTGGAAGAGTAGACATCTACCCGTTCGAAGTTTATCAGGTTCGTTGTCAGTTGAAGTAATGTATTCACATTCTTTAGAGCCATATTCATATGGGGTAATGCCTGTTCGGTCACCATATGATTTTCTACGACTTCCTCCAACGGCGCTTTTATCAATGTAAGCGGCGTACGTATGTCATGGGCCGTATTAATGAAGAATCGTGTCTTCTCATCCGAGACTTTCTTCTGTTTGTGCAGCATGATGATACGGAAAATGATAACCATAACCAGCACCAACAGGATTGCATACCCCACCATAGCCCACACACTGGCCCATGCCGGAGGCGTTATGACGATGTGAATGTTCCTTGTCTCATAGGTTTTATACTTTTCCTCATTGGATATGGCACGAATTTGTAATGTATAATTGCCGGGAGGTAGATTTCGGACAATAATCCGGTTGTCCTGGCTCGGACGGCTCCACTCTTTATGATACCCGTCGATTTTCCATGAATAAAGAATGTTGGAAGGATAATCATAATTAATGGAGGCCACATCAAGAGAGAAAGTGTTTTGTCCGTAGGCCAGCTCCAGCCGGTCAGTCTCGTCAATGTCCCTCTCCAAGGGTGAACCGTCATCTCCCGGATAAACGGGATGATAGGCGATCATAAAATCACGCAGTAGCAGACGTGAATAATGCGGCTCCGGTATCTGTATGTCTGTAGGAAACTTAATTGCACCGTCATTCCCCCCGAAAACAAGCGTACTTTTACAGTAAGTTGTGGCAGAACCTGCATTAAAATTGACACTCATCAATCCTTGTTCACGCGTCCAGTTGCGGAAGGAGTGTTCCTTGGGTGAATAAATTGTAATCCCATTCTCCGTACCCATGAGGACGCTCTCGTCCTGACGTGGAAGAATCGTATAGATATTGTCGGAAATCAACGCACAATTGTCAGTTCGATACTGATGTATAAACTTATTCTTATTGATGTCATAAACAAGAAGTCCGGCTCCACGGGTACCAATATACAGGATGCCGTCTTCTCTCTGATATAATGCGCATATATAGAGAGATTCAACAGGCAGGTCAATATACTGGTAAGCTCCGGACTGCTTGTCAAGCAGATAGAGTCCCATCCGCGTACCAATCCACATCTGCCGGGCGTCTTTCTCATGAATGGTAGTGATAGAACTCACTCCCGGATACAAACGTACAGTTTTAGTCTCAAGATTGATGCGTTTCAGATGAAAATACCCTCCGGACCATATATCACCGTTCGAGTCTTTTTTAATGTCAAAAATATATTGGTCGGGGCGGACTCCTGCAATAGCTGCAGGGGTAATATAACTGATCTTAAATCCTTTCCTCTTTTCTATCTTATAAATACTGGATGTAAAACCGCCGGCCCATATCACACCGGGAGAGACTTCACAAAGCGCTAGAAATATGTGATTCTCATCATCCGGTACCGAATCAAAAGAGCTGAAGAAGGAACGCCATTCTTGTGTTTCAGTCTGATAGATACTGATACCGTTACTGGTTGCAAACCAAAGGTCTCCGTCACTATCCTCCATCACATCATGAACCTGATCGTTCACCAGTGACCGGTTGTTGCCGAGTGAATGTTTTATCAGATCGTAACTCCTATAACGGTTGTTACGGACTGTAATGCCGGAGGGGTAATTGGCAAGCCAGATACGTTCTTCCTCATCCACATAGATGTCATTGATATTGTTTCCGTTCATCCCATTATAACTGTTGTAATCGGCCGTTATATAAGGTTCACTCATGCAAGTATTCACATCCAGTTTATAGACTCCTTTTCCACCCGTAGCTACCAGTAGTTCATGGGTATTCAAGGAAACAATCCGGTTCACTTCTACATTGTTTGGTGAATGGCAGGAAATGATTTTTCCTGTTCCACTCATGTCATAGATAAGTATTCCTTCTTTATAATTCCCGACAAACAGTTGTTTGGAAACAGCATGGTAATAGAGTTCATGAACCGGCGTACTGATACTTTCCAGCACTTCGTTGGGAAGCAGCTTCAACTCGCCCTGTTCTATCCCGGCACAAAACAAGCCGTTTCCCGTGCCGATAAAGAAATGGTTGCCGTCCGTCTGTTCAATGGCGGCTATTTCACCGTCAATCGGTGTTGGTATATGCAACGTCGTCCCGGTATGGGTATCATACCAGGTAATGCTATCCTTACAACATAACCAGATACGGTCATTCTTGTCCAAATAACCGTGATTCAGAAACGCCTGTGACTTATTTCTGATCAGCTCAGGATGTACATAAGCCAGTTCAAATTTATCATGACGCGAATCATATCTGAAAATACGACCTTTCTGACCGATTACCCATAATACATTCTCGCTGTCCATATAAAGCCAACCCAAGGCAATCCGTGAGTCCAGCGTCATGCTTTCGTCTGAAAAGGTGTAATGTTTGATATGTTTGCCGTCATAACGGTCTACCCCTTCCTGAGTTAAAAACCACATATATCCCCGTCGGTCTTTCTGGATATGGTATATTTTCTGATTGTTCAGACCGTCCTCCAGCCCTATGTATTTATAAATCTGCCCTCTGGCTACAGTACCACTAATGAAAAGGACTATAAGTAACAAGAGCCTCTTCATCTTTACAAAACTACTCATGTCTTTCACAAATATTCAAAAAAAATCACTGCAAAAATATAAAAAAATAATTAAAACGCAATTCAATAAATGTATTTATATTTCAACCTGAGATTAACATTAATACTCATGTATCCAGTTTTTAGTTTGTAGAAAAACATATCATAAATGAAAATAGTGAGAGAGTATTTTTCCACTAATTAATTTGCATCTTTCAATATATTATCCGAATATTGCAGAGATGAAAAAGCACACCATGAATCCAGTTGATGAAAAAATCATAATAAAAAAGCTAAGGGCAGGAGATAATGAAGCATACAAGTATTTGTATGACTATCATTATGTTGCTCTCTGCAAACTTAGTTATTATATGCTGAAAGACAAGATACAAGCAGAAAGTATAGTCAGTGATGTTATTTTTCACTTATGGGAAATCCGGGAAAGTTTGGAACTCATTCCTCCCCTGCGCAATTACCTAGTAATAGCCGTACGTAATAAATGCCTGAATTATCTGGCTCTCAAGCAACAAGAAGTGGAAATCCGCTTTTCTGCCATGGAGCGGGCAGGAATCCAACTGCAAAATATCATACCGGACAATCAGCAGCCTCTGGGCACACTATTAAAGAAAGAACTGGAACATAAAATTCAAGAAGCTATCCAAAAACTCCCCCCTGCCTGCAAGCAGGTATTTACAATGAGCCGCTTCCGGGAAATGAGTTACGAGGAAATTTCTAAGGAACTTGGCATTTCCGTCAACACGGTCAAATATCACATAAAGAGCGCATTAGCAATACTAAAAAGAGAACTTGGAACTTTCTTATGCATTTTTTTCGCTTTTTACCCTACCCTCTTGAAATAAAAAACTGTAGTATATATAAAGGCAATCATTATTTATGGATGAACAATCACTACATACGGATACTGTCAACGATTGGATTACCGGATATCTGACAAATAGTCTGACACCGGAAGATATGCAATCATTGCAAGAATGGCTGAATGCTTCGGAAAAAAACAGAAAATATTTTTCCGATATGCAGGAAGTATGGATAGCCGCTTCGGACGAAACAGATGATATGGACTTCAACAAAGAAAGAGCCTATCAACTATTCTTGAAACAAACCGAAGCCAGTGGCCGACAAGGCACCAATAAACGCAAGGCTTTCCAACTTCGCCCGTGGATGTATGCTGCCGCGATGATTATCGTGGTCTTTATTTGCGGAACAATCGCTTTCCAGACAGGAAAGAGTGTGATCCGGAATCAACTGACTCAAATCGCTATTGAAGCTCCATACGGATCAAAAACCAAATTATATCTTCCCGACGGAACCCTGGTCTGGCTCAACGCTGGTTCGAAGATGAGTTATGCACAGGACTTCGGTATCAACGAACGGGCACTGAATCTTACCGGAGAAGCTTATTTCGAGGTAACCAGAAATGAACATATTCCTTTTAAAGTACATACCAATGAATTGGACGTGAAAGTATTAGGAACTAAATTCAATTTCAGGAATTATCAGGACGATCTGGAAGCTAAAGTCTGTTTGCTCGAAGGGAAAGTGGCTCTCAGTACCCAACAAAAGGAAACAATACTTCACCCGGACCAACAAGCCTTATTAGACAAAAAGACCGGCAATTTATTGATTTCAAGCACTAAAGCGGCTTACAGCGCCGAATGGACAAACGACCGTCTCTATTTCGATGAAGCATTGCTCCCCGATATTGTGAAGGAACTGGAAAGAAGCTACAACATAAAAATCACTATTGCAGACGCTGCGCTAAACTCCGTCCGTTTCTATGGTAACTTCCGCAGAAAAGAACAGAGTATCCGGGAAATTATGGATGTACTATCATCCACCGATAAAATGACTTATACCATTGAAGGAAAAAATATTGTGATCACACTTCCTGAATGAAACAGAATGTTAAACCTTTTAAAACCCAAAAGAATATGAAAAGCAACTTTGAAAAGACATGATTTGACTCCCCTGATAGAAATAAAAAAAGGTCAGGTTCCTTTCCAACCCCTGACCCCTTTTGACTTTCTGTCTTAAAAGCCACAGTGACTTTATTGATGAAAGCTTAGGCAAATATACTGAAAATCCTAAACTTCTCATCTTATTTATCAATTATTTATTCATTGACTTATGAAAACTAAGAAAAAAGTTTTTTTCATGGTCCTGCTCATGCTATGTTTTCATCTGAGTTCATTTGCACAGCATATCAGTATGCAGTTGAAGAACGTGACAGTAAAACAGGCCATTGAAACAATACAGAAGCAGAATGGATATTCATTTACATTTGCGGCAAGCGATTTGAATACCCAGAAGATTATTACAGTAACAGCCAAAAACTTACCTATAGAAAAGGTAGTGGAACAGATTTTAATAGGACAAAATGTTAGTTATACAATTCAAGGTAAAGACATCATTATAAAGAAGAAAAGCAACCAAGCCGCCCAACAAAAGAAGAAAAGTACAATTAGCGGAATAATCACAGACAATTACGGAGAACCTATCATCGGTGCCAATATCAAAGAAAAAAATGGCACAAATGGGACTATCTCAGATATTGACGGTAAGTTCCAACTTACTGTTGACGAAGGTAACAGTGTGCTAATATCTTACTTGGGATATCTGACGCAAGAGGTGAACACTAAAAACAAGACACATCTGGCGGTCACAATGAAAGAAGACGCACAAGCATTGGATGAGGTTGTCGTCGTAGGATACGGAACGATGAAGAAAAGAGACCTGACCGGTGCCATCTCTTCTATCAAAATGGATGAAACTCCCGTGCAGACTTTCACGACTGTAAGCCATGCGTTAGCAGGAAAAGCAGCAGGTCTGCAAGTAGTCCAGACGAGTGCCCAGGTAGGTGGTGGCAGTAGTTTTAATATACGTGGCGCAGCCTCCGTCGGAGCCGGAAATGATCCGCTTATCATCATCGACGGCTTTCCCGTTTCTTCCAGTTCCACACTTGGTTCGGGCAACCGTTATGATGCCGGTCAAACCGATAATATTCTCGAGTCCATCAACCCGAACGACATTGAGTCAATAGAAGTTCTGAAAGATGCCAGTTCTACCGCAATCTACGGTGCAAGAGCCGGACATGGTGTAATTATCGTTACCACCAAACGGGGAAAAGAAGGAAAAGCAAGTGTCAACTACTCCGCCAATGTCTCTGTGCAAAAAATGAAAAACTCATTCAAGATGTTGAACGGGCAGGACTATATGTATCAAACCAACCGATATTATCACGAGCTATGGCTGAAAGAAAAAGGAGAAGGCATTTACGAGGATTATATGATTCCAAATGATGATGCAGCGGACTTTAAACCCAGATACTCGAACGACCAGATACTTAACGCACCGACAATTCCCTGGTTTGATGAAATCACACGTACCGGACTTATGCACCAGCATAATGTTTCTATAAACGGCGGAACAGACAAGACGAAATATATGGCTTCTATCAACTACCTAAACCATAAAGGCGTAGTGAAGAATAATGATATGGAACGCTTCACTGCAAAAATAAATCTGGATCAGCAGATTTCCAAGTATGTAAAGGGCGGACTGTCTTTCAATATCAGTCGGAATAACTACGACAATGTACCTTTGGGAAACGGTGAGAATGAGAATTCAGGCATTATTACTGCTGCTGTAGCCTTCAATCCGACTGTCCCTGTCAGAGATGAAGAAGGAAACTACTCGGCCAATCCTCTGATGCCTCAACTTCCGAATCCGGTTTCTCTCTTGGAGATTAATGATAAAACTGTCAAAGAGCGTCTGCTGGGTTCGGCTTATATAGAAGTGGAGCCTATCAAGGGACTGAAGCTAAAGGCCAATTTGGGTATCGACCGGAAATATCAGAAACGAAAAACTTATCTTCCGAAAACCACTCAATACGGTGCGGCTGTTAACGGTCAGGCATATTTAGCCCAGGAAGATAACAACGACTATTTAATGGATCTGACAGCCAATTATCAAAAGACATTCGGCGAACATAGCTTCAATGTGCTTTTCGGTTATTCCTATCAGAAGTTCAACACCGAAGGAATGAGTGCGGGCAATCAGGATTTTATCAATGACTCATTCCTGTACAATAATCTGGGAGCAGGAAATTATAGCCGCCCGCCGGTAGGTTCATATGCTTCAGTCAGCAGTTTGAGTTCTTACTTCGGACGCTTCAATTATTCATGGAAAGAAAAATACCTGCTCACCGCTACCCTCCGCGCCGACGGTGCTTCCAACTTTGCCAAAGGACATCAATGGGGATATTTCCCTTCCGTATCCGCCGGATGGCGCTTCTCCGAAGAAAAATTCATCAAGAGTTTTTCCTCTGACTTCCTCTCGAATGGTAAACTGCGCTTAAGTTGGGGACAAACCGGTAATTATAATGTAGGCAACGGAGCTCTCGACTATTATGGAGCAGACCCGTGGTATGGCAGCCAATTCGGTGATTCACAACACGTAGGTATTTATGTGTCACAATTAGGTAACCCGAATCTGACGTGGGAGACGACAACCGAATTTAATATCGGTCTGGATTTGGGATTCTTCAACAACCGAATCAACCTGACTGCCGAATATTTCCAGCGCACAATTTCCGATTTGCTGGTAAAGAAGAAAGCAATCCCCCACTACAATGAAGTAAAAACCATCGCAGCCAACATCGGTTCAACCCAAAGTAACGGTGTGGAACTGACTCTGAACACGCAGAATATACAGACTAAACAATTTGCATGGAGCACCGATTTAACATTCTCAACATATAACGACCGTTGGAAAGAACGCGACCCGAACTGGAAACCTGCCGCCTATCAGAAAGAACAAGACCCGATTCGCGGAGTCTTTGCCTACATAGCCGACGGTTTGTTGCAGCCCGGTGAGGAAGCCCCCGTCCACCAGCCGCAACTTCTTCCCGGACAAGTGAAACTCAAGGATATAAATGGAGACCATAAACTGAATGAGGAAGATATGGTTTTAATCGGACGCAATGACCCCAAATTCATTTTTGGTTTCAACAATAATTTTTCTTATAAGAATTTCGACCTTAATATATATATGTATGGACAAGTAGGAAAAATAGCAGGAGCAAACAGCTATTACGACGCTTGGGGGTCTTATGGTAACCGCATCAAACTGGGGCAGAATGTACCTGTCTCTTTCAAAGATGCCTGGAGTTCGGACAACCAGACAAGTACACGTCCAAGCTTTATAGAGTCGGCTTATGGTACCGGTGACCTATTCCTCCAGAAAATTTCATTCCTGCGTATCAGAAACATTACATTAGGATACACTGTCCCGATCAGTAAAAGTATCTGTAACCGACTGCGAGTATACGCTGACATCAACAATCCGTGTGTATGGACCAACTGGAAAGGTCAAGATCCGGAAACGGACAGTAACACGAATGCGTATCCCAACGTCACAAGTTTCAGCATCGGAGTAGATATTTCATTCTAAATAAACCTAAAAAGAATTGAACATGAAAAGAATTACAAAACTTATATATCTTGCTCTCGGAAGCTGCCTCATCGCAGGACTGAACGCTTCGTGCGAACTCGTCTCCGAGAACTATGGTGATATCAATACCAGTATCTTCCCCAAAACGGCAGAAGACGCTGATGCTATCACAACGTCTGCCGCATACGCCACCTTTAAAAATAGTGGTTACGGAGGTCTGTTCAATATAGCAACAGGCATACAAATCGTAAGCGACGAGGCAGGCGATTACGGAATGTGCAACTGGGGGTGGGACCACATCAACTATGCCAACTGGAATACTCTCAAGATATCCGGCTCCGGTAGCTGGCTGACCGTTGAGAGCTACGCCTATGTGAACGATATCAGCAAAATGACTCTGACTATCGACCGGTTGAACAATATTGAAATGGATGACGCCCTCAAACAGCAATATATTGCCGAACTTCGTATGGGCAGAGGATGGCTGGCATATCTTCTCTACGATTTCTACGGCCCAATCCCCATTGCCGACCTGGAAACACTCAAGAATCCTATGGCGGAGAAAATTCTGCCCCGACTCAGCGAAGAGGAGATGCAGACATATATCGAGACTGAACTTACAGAAGCAAGTAAAGTACTTCCCGCCAACTACAAAAAAGGAGACAAAAACTATGGCCGCTTTACAGCCGGACTGGCACATACCGTTTTGCTAAAACTCTATATGCTGACCAAGCAATGGGATAAGGCGGAAGCAGAAGGACGCGAACTTATGAAATCTGAATATGGTTTCGAACTTGTGCCCGAATACAAAGATATATTCACACTGGCAAATGAGAAGAACCCGGAAATTATCTGGGCATGCCAATGTGCCAAAGGATACCAGGAACATAAATGGCAGCCTCATGTATTGCCCAACGATTATAATTTCACCTCCTATCTGGATAAAATGACCAAATGGAACGGATATAAAATCTCATGGGATTTTATGCAGACCTTTGATCCGGAAGACAGACGCCTGCAGACGATCGCATACGAATATACCAGCAAAGACGGAGTGGTACATAATGAAAAGAATGACAGACCGGATCCTTCCGCGCAATTATATCTCGGAGCGGTTCCACTGAAATATGAATTTGACCCGGATTGCACGGGAGAGGATTCACAAATAGACTGGATTATCTATCGGTATGCCGACGTGCTTACTTTGACGGCGGAAGCTATTGTGCGCAACAAAAATGCCGTAACACAGGAAGCGGTTGATTTGCTTAATGAGGTGCGTACCCGCTCGCTTCCCGGCAAAGGATACAGCCTGCAAGACTTGAATAGCGTGGACAAATTCCTGAAAGCCGTATTGGACGAAAGAGGTTGGGAGTTATACTTCGAAGGAAACCGCCGCCAGGATCTAATCCGTTATGGATTATTTGTGGAAGCTATCAAAAAGAAGGCTCAATCAATGGGTAAACAGACGCTCGTGGATGAAAACCGTTACCGCTTTCCTATTCCACAAGATATTATTGATGAAGGTAAGGGAATAATCAAACAGAACCCCGGTTATTAATCACTGAAAAGAAAAATCATGAAAAAGTTAATTTATAGCATCATCGGACTACTAATGTTCGCCGGTTGCGAAGATGATTATAAGACCGACATCACAATTCCAATGTCGGGCATCTATCTGAGTTCTCCCGCCGAAGGAGCAACTATGGACTTAAATGATGAAAGTAAAGATTCATACGAGTTTACTTGGGATAAGGCTTCGGAAGAAGGTTCCGTGCTGATATTCAGTACGACCAAGGACCTTGTGAAACAAGTTACCGTGGAAGCAGGAACAGGGACCAACTATTCCATAAGACCAGCCATCATCAATTTACTATTTTCTCATTTAGGAATCAAAGCCGGTAATGAAAAGACACTATACTGGACTGTTAAAGATAAAAACAATCTAACTGCTGCCGCATCCGAAGTAAGAACTTTACGCATCAAACGTATGGAAAGTAGTCTGACTAGTCCCGAAGATATGGCAAGTTGCCAATTACTGGCAAATGCTACACAAACTAAAATAAAATTTGAGTGGGATACGTCTATTGTAGGTAAAGACACTGAATGTAAGTTACTATTTTCGTTAGATCCGGAAATGAATAACTCGGTAGAATTACCTATTACAGGACATAGCAGTATCAGCGCCACTCACGAAGAAGTAGAACAAACTATTGAGAAATTGGCAATCAAACGTTATCAAACTAATATACTGTATTGGAATGTACGAAGTAATACCGACCAAGAATTTGTTTCCCGTGCTGCCAATGTTCTATATATGAATGACATGATGCGCCTGGTTGACAAACGTGGAGACGAGACGATCACTTATCCCGTAGTCCGCGTGACATTCTCTGACGGAACTTCGCAAGTGTGGACAGCCCAGAATCTGAATACTACCAGATATCCGGACGGAACGGAAATCGAATCCGAATATTACAGATATGCTCCCGAATCCCTTGGAGAGGACTGGATCAAAGCAATCGGCACCTATTACAGTTTCGTGATTCGCGACCGGATTATCCCGGAAGGTTGGAGAATACCGACAGAAGCCGAATGGAATTATTTATTCTCCGAAGCCGGGAAGAATGGCGGGTATAATGTTCTTAAAGACCCTGTCTATTATTATAAAGATCCTACCGGTCAGGAACATTTAAACGAATGGGGACTGAGCTTTACTTCAGCAGGTACATGGAATCTGGATAGGGACGCAATCGAACTGGCTCAGGAAAAATTCTACTTTATGGCCGCTGATTTGGGGGATCCCGCGACATGGAACGATCCATGGAGAGCTTTAATCCATGATAACAGCGAAACTTTATGGGTATCCTGGGCCAAAGGAACCGTCATGCGCTATATCTATATAGAATAACTAATAAAACATGCATCATTATGAAAAGATATTACTTTCAAATATTACTGGCGTGCTGCCTGACACTATTTGCCGGATGTTCCGATTCAGACTCGGAATCCGGTCAGAACGGTATACCCAAAGGGTCAAAAGCTATTGACCTGCAACAAGACAGAAGTGGTCTGCTACGTAATCCTTGCATGGGCTGGGGGCTTTATGACGATGCAGTCGGCAATGTAGCCAACGCAGAAGAGTATTGGGCTGCACAAGACGAAGCTGCACGCAACTATGCATCTTTCTTCTATATACGCTGGCGTTGGTCGGAAATGGAACCGGAGGAAGGAAAATATGCCTGGATCTATGACGAGAACTATAAAAAGTTGATTCAAGGAGCGCTCGACCGAGGATTGAAGCTATGTTTCCGTATCTATGACAACGGACAGGACAACATCCGCCAAGGTACTCCCGAATATGTCCGTACCGCAGGAGCTAAAGGATATACTGTGACAGGACAGAATGGTAATTTATGGACTCCTTATGCCGACGATCCTATCTTTCAGCAGAAATATGAAAAGTTTGTCGCAGCATTCGCTAAAGAGTATGATAATCCGGATATCGTAGATTTTATCGACGGGCACTCTTTGGGCTGGTGGGGAGAAGGCTCACATATTGAATACCTGAATTCTGACAAGAAGAAAGAGACGTTCGACTGGTTTACAACGATGTATTCCAAGAACTTCAAGAATATCATTCTGGTATTACCCTATAATAGTGAAATCGGATTCAATACGGAAAAAGAAATCGCTATCGACCAAAAAGGGTATGGATTACGTAGAGACGGACTTGGAAGTATGTGGTTTACTGAAAATGATGAGAAAGTAGCGAACGAAATGTACGGAAAAGTTTTAATGGTGGGCGAATGTGCTTACTGGGGAGGATATACGGCTGCTTACGAACCTTTCAGAAACGACACGAAATATTCCTTTAAATCATGGAAGGATGTATATAATCAGAGTTTCGACCATGCCCAGACTTATCATTTCAACACACTCGACTTAAGAACGATTACCGAAACAAAGGGCTGGACGGGACTGGCACCGGAACTTGTCCGCAAATTTGTTTTGAACGGCGGATACAGGGTATATCCTACTTATGTAATCATGCCTTATGAAGCCTCAGCAGGTCAAACCGTATCTATCTCCCATTCATGGAGAAACACCGGATATGGTTACTTGCCGAATAACATGAAGAATTGGAATTATAAGTACAAACCGGCCTTTGCTTTGTTCGACGAGAGCGGCAAACTGGTAAAATCATGGATTGACGAAGATGCCGAGCCTTCCCAATGGCTGTCTAACCAACGGAAAAACTATACTTATGAGGTTTCCCTTGACGGTATTTCCAAAGGCAATTACCAATGGGCGGTAGCTATTGTGGACAAAACCAAAGATAACAAGCCTGGTATCAATATCGGTATCAAAGATAAGGAGAAGAAGGATGGGTGGACGTTTATCAGTGAGATGACTATTAAATAAATGAGCCGATAAAACATGAAACAGATACATTTATATCTATTTGCATTTATCTCCGTTATCCTTGCAAGCTGCTCGCACGCCTGTCAAAAGGTAGAGTTGCAGGAAGACACCGTATCATTGCTTCGCAACCCTTGTATGGGTTGGGGAGTATATGACGACGCTAATGATGAAGTACAAAACGCGGATATTTACTGGGCTGCTCAAGACGAGGCAGCCCGTCAATATGCCTCCTTCTTTTATGTACGCTGGAGATGGTCGGACATGGAACCGGAGGAAGGCAAGTATGCCTGGCTATATGATGAAAATTACAAAAAGCTGATACAGGGTGCCTTAGATCGTGGATTGAAACTCTGCTTCCGTGTTTACGACAACGGGCAGGATAACCTGCGTGCCGGAACTCCTGACTACGTACGCCGTGCCGGAGCAAAAGGATATACCGTAAAAGGGCTGAAAGGTGATCTTTGGACACCTTATCCGGATGATCCGGTTTTTCAGGAAAAACTGGAAAAGTTTGTCGAAGCCTTTGCCAAGGAATATGATAATCCGGACATCGTAGACTTTGTAGACGGATACAGCCTCGGCTGGTGGGGAGAATGTCATCATGTGATTCTGCAAGATCAAAGCAAATTCGAGCAAGTATTCGACTGGTTCACAACGCTCTATTCCACTCATTTCAAACATGTCATTCTTACGCTCCCCTTTGGCAGTCAAATCGGTTTCGACACCGAAAAACGAATTGCAATCGATGGAAAAGGATATGGCATGAGAAGGGACGGATTGGGAAGTATGTGGTTCAGTGATGAAGAAAGGAGAATCGTCGCGGATATGTATGGAAAGACACTTCTTGTCGGAGAATCCTGTTACTGGGGATGTTCCACCGATGATTGCACTCCATTCAGCTCGGATACACGTTACCGGATGAATACATGGAGAGACGTGTACGAACAGACTTATCAACATGCTATTGAAGGACATTTCAATACGTTGGATTTAAGAGAGATTCCCGAAACAAAAGGGTGGACCGAACGGGCAAATGACCTGATAGAGAAATTTATCGTCCAAGGAGGATACCGGATTTACCCGTGCAGCCTATCATTGCCTATCCGTATTAAAGCCAATTCGACAGTCACCATTTCACACGAATGGAAAAATACAGGAAACGGTTATCTGCCTAACAATATGCCTAACTGGAATTATAAATATAAACCGGCCTTTGCACTGTTTGACCAACAAGGGAGGCTTGTACAAACATGGGTAGATGATCATGCAGAACCTTCGGACTGGCTACATAATACGGTACATTCTTATACTTATCCGGTTACTTTCACTGATATTCCAAAAGGTACTTATCAATGGGCTGTGGCTATCGTCGACCAGACGAAAGACCAACAGCCGGGGATTAAACTGGCAATCAAAGATAAAAAAGAAAAAAACGGCTGGTTTTTACTCAATGAGATAACTATCCAATAAATAAAAAACAGGAGGTGTGTCATCGCTCAAAGATATCTGTCATTTAGCTTTGACACATCTCTCTAAAAAACAATGATATGAGGATTACATATACATTCATCTTCCTGCTGGCAATAACTCTATTTTCATTTCCGCTCAAAGCGGAAGAATCTATCCGGTTAATACCACAACCTGCCGAGCTCCAGATACAGTCCGGCACTCTCATATTACCCGGTTCTGTCGATATTTCCTATTCATCAGCATTAAAAAAGGAAGCAATTCTGCTAAGTAAGCATTTACAGGAATCAAAGCTAACCACAAAACTTTATTCCGGCAAATCCGATGCAATGATTCAGTTACAAATCTCCCCGACTACTCTTTCTGCACACAAAGAAGGATATGTCCTGCAAATTTCAAATCAAAATATACAGATAAAATCGTCTTCGTCCACGGGAATATTTTACGGTATCCAAACATTACGCCAACTTATCGGTAAATATCCTGACCGTCGACTTCCGCAACTGACCATAACTGATTATCCGAACTTCAGTTGGAGAGCTTTCATGCTGGATGAAGCACGCTATTTCAAAGGCAAGGAAGTAGTATGCCGGCTACTCGACCAAATGGCTTATTTAAAAATGAACACGTTCCATTGGCACTTGACTGACGACCAAGGCTGGCGCATTGAAATCAAGAAATTCCCCAAACTTACAGAAATCGGTTCTTACCGTGATTCAAGCGAAATCAACCATTTTGAGAGTGATGTGTTCGACGGTAAGCCACATAGCGGCTATTATACCCAGAAAGAGATAAAAGAAATTATCGAGTATGCCCGCGAACGTCATATCAATATTGTTCCGGAAATAGAAATGCCGGGACACGCCAGTGCCGCCATTGCTTCTTACCCCTGGCTGGGAACAAATAACGAATCTATTAAGGTGCCGGGAAAATTCGGAGTGCATTACAACGTTTACAACGTAGCCGATTCCAAAGTACTGGACGCCTTGAAAGATATCCTGACCGAAGTTATTGAATTATTTCCTTCTCCGATAATCCATATCGGAGGCGATGAAGTGAAATATAACCAATGGAAAGAGTCTCCTGTAGTACAGGCATATATGCAGAAACATGCACTGCAAACACCGGCAGAACTACAAGTGCATTTCACCAACGGCATATCCAACTGGCTTTCCTCTAAAGGAAAAAGAATGATGGGCTGGAACGAAATCACGGGCAGCAAGTTACACGAATACCAATCTTCCACTGATACTGCTATCCAAAATGAGAAGTTGGCCAAAAATGCGATTGTACATTGTTGGAAAGGAGATTATTCTTTGATTAAAGAAGCTATTGAGAATGGGTATGATATAGTAAATGCTTATCACGAATATACTTATCTCGATTATGACTATAAGACAATTCCTTTGGAGAAAGCATATCATTTCAATCCTGTACCCGAAGGGCTGACAGCAGAACAACGTATTCATGTATTAGGCGTCAGTTGCCAGATGTGGGGAGAGTTTATTCCGACCGTAGAAAGTATGGATAAACTGCTATTTCCCAGGATAGCTGCGTATGCAGAGACAGGATGGAGCTTGGAAAAGAACAAGAACTTTCAGCAGTTTTCAGAAACATTGAAGACTCATTAAAATACAAGACAAGCTCAAAACGTTCCTAAGTCATTCTAAAAAGCTGTCATAGTGTGTTCTGACAAGGGGTTATTCTCACTTTAGTGAAAATAAATACTCATTATAATGAGAAAAAATACTCACTGCAATGAGTATTTTTTCTCATTGCAGTGAGTATACTTGAGAATTATTTCATCTTATACACCAACGTTCCACCCTTCACAATATCTTCATGTGATATTGAATTCTTTGTGTAGGGTTCTCCATTCAGCGTTATGCTATCCACATACAGATGTTCTTTAGACAAGTTCTCTGCAATAACCGTAAAAGTCTTCCCATCAGCCAGATGCAATACCATCTTCGGCAATTGCGGAGCACCGAATACATATTCTCCGCTCACCGGATCTACCGGATAGAATCCCATTGCGCTAAGCATATACCAGGCTGACATCTGACCACAGTCATCGTTTCCACAAAGTCCGTCAGGTTTATTCTTGTATTGGGTATCGAAGATTTCACGAACCAGCTCTTGTGTACGTTCCGGACGACCGGCTAATGCATATAAATAAGTGACATGATGGCTCGGTTCGTTGCCGTGGGCATACTGCCCGATCAAACCTGTCACATCTGACAGGCTTTCACCTTCGAGCTTAACTGTGAACAAAGAATCCAACTTGTTCAAGAAAGGCTCTTCACCGCCAAACAGACTGATTAATCCCGGTACATCATGCTGTACATGCCAGGTATATTGCCATGCATTCCCTTCAGTATAGTCACCGCCAATACTTTCGGAATGTCCCAACGCACTTGGATTAAACGGAGCTTTCCAGGTTCCGTCAGCCTTACGCGGACGCATAAATTGAGTTTCCGAATCGAAGAGGTTCTTATAATAATCCGCACGTTTTGCGAAATAAGCGGCATCTTCCTCTTTTCCCATACGGCGTGCCATGTCAGCGGCGGCATAATCATCATACACTGATTCCAGGGTAGAAGATACCGATTCCGCTTTTATCAGGTCGGTCGGGAAATATCCGTATTTTGTATAAACTTCCCAGTTCGACTTCAACGGATGAGAGACTGTCTGAGTTTTCTTTATCATATTGAAAGCACGTTCGGCATCAAAGCCACGGAATCCCTTACGATAAGCCTCAGCAA
>OJJH01000237.1_pt1 | contig 22756 bp, 19 predicted proteins | sample 1596251 | NCBI WGS metagenome assembly OJJH01 (sample SAMEA4350153, study PRJEB24818) | metagenome | biome: human; feature: gut; material: faeces | place: Denmark | collected 2013-09
ACAAGGTGAAAGAGGACTGACGAACGCGCCTGATGAAGACCCGGACGATTTAAGCACGGGATATTACGGTTCAGCGTACCGGTCACCGGAGAACTGGACGACGGCACTGCGAAGCAGTCATTTCAGCGCGGCAGCCCGTCGAGGGATTATTTCTGACAGGTTTGTAGAAGCAATTTTGCAGTTTTGGCGCGAAAGGTGAGCGTTCATTAATTTGATTTATTCGCATCCATCAGCGCTTTTAACTCCTCCGGCGTAAACGGTGGTTTGCGTCGGTGCAACATCGCATGGCAATTAGGGCACACAGGCAGCAAATCATTAACTGGATCCAGCTGGTAATCCTCTTTAATGGCTGAAAGCGGCACCAGGTGATGCATATGGATAAAGCCTTCAGCAATATCACCATAGATCTTCACCAGATCAACGCCGCATACGTTGCACTGGCATCCATGATATTCGACCGCTTTATCTCGGGCCTTTTTATCGCGTTCATAGCGGTTTACTGTCACCTTTATCGCCGCACCTTCAACGTATGTCTCCTGCGACGGCAACTCATCCGGGAACAGAACGTCGGCTATGGGAGCCGCAGCGGCTTTATCCTGATGAATATGAAATCCCTGCTCTATGAGTAGTTTGACGCATTTAGATTTTATTCCGCCGGTGAAATCCGCAGGGGTAAATTGCGTCCCCGTCATCAATGTCGCTGCGATGCCAGCAATCGCCTTCGAGGGGTAACGTCGGCCATGATATTCAATCTCATACAACCGCGCAGGCTGGAACTGATGAGTTTCTCCCGCATCCCATAAATGGATAGCTTCGATGATATACCGCCGCGGAAGATGATCAGGGAGTTTATTCATGGAGAATGTCCTTATACGTTCTCAGAACAGGCAGCAAAAAAACAAATGAGATCAAGGTAATATATCTTCACTTGCAGGCTTGAACAGCAGAAAATATGCGAGCATGATCGCAATTATTTCACTGCCAGGGATATCAATGGCTTCCAGTAAATCGCTACAGCAGGCAATTGCCAATATAAAAATCTGGCACAAGGGTGAACAGCGCGCGCCGCATAAGCCATTGTTATTGCTATACGTATTAGCGGGATACCTGAATGGACATCCGCGCCTTTTCGATTATGGCTCGGAAATCTACGAACCTCTGCACAGTTTACTGGAACGTTTTGGGCCACAGCGTTCACAGTACCGACCTGATATGCCGTTCTGGCGATTACAAGGCGACGGATTCTGGCAATTACACAATGCCGAGCTTTGCTCAACAGCAGGGAGCAGCCGACAACCACCAGTGAAGGAACTGACTGAATACCACGTTGCAGGCGGTTTCGATGAACAGCACTACGCCCTGGTAACTGGCAATAAAAAACTCATCAATACTCTGGCGCAACAGATACTCGAAGCGCACTTCACCGAGAGTATTCAGGAAGAAATTGCTGACGAGCTGGGTTTTGATCTCCAGCAAATCCGTAAACAGCGCGACCCGTTATTTCGCAAAAATGTATTACGCGCTTATAAATACCAGTGCGCGATATGTGGCTTTAATATGCGCCACGACGACACCACCGTCGCGCTTGAAGCGGCGCATATAAAATGGAAACAGCACGGCGGTCCTTGTGAAATTCCTAATGGCCTGGCGCTTTGCGCAATTCACCATAAAGCCTTTGATAAAGGATCGATTGGCCTGGATGAAAATATGCGGGTACTGGTCTCGGATGCGGTAAACGGCGGAGGGATCGTTGAGAGATTATTCTGGGATTTTGACGGGAAAACTATTGCGTTGCCACAGGTGCGTAAAAATTACCCTTTTGAGGGGTTTGTGGAGTGGCATCGAAAAGAGGTTTTTAGGGGGTGAGGTTGATAACTATCGCAGTATGTTCAATATTGCTGACATAATCAGTGCAGGATCTTGCCGCTAGTTTACAACTCGCCTTCGATAGCGGCGCAAAACGAGTTCTGTTGCCGATATCCTCGGCTATGGATATTCCAACAGTTCCGGCAGAGTTGTTTACCAAGTTTCAGGTAAGTTTTTACTCAGAACCGGTTGATGCGGTTTATAAGGCGCTGGATGTGAATTAACACATTCCTCAGCTTATTTGCAAAAGGATTATTCCCATTTGATATAATATCAGTGCCAATTTACTTTTTTCAATGGAATATATCTCGGCTAAATAACAATAAAACTTATCGCTAATGGATTAAATAAACAATTTTCTAATTTATTTCACCACCTTTGATATAGAAATTGATGGTGTTGTCGCTGCCATTGCTTATGGTGATGATAAAATCCACGTTTCTGGAACGGTGCGTAGAAAATCATCACTACCTTGATATTTTGATGCGATATGATCATACCGTTCCGTAGTACCAATTTCAACTTCAGGCTAAACCCCAACATTAAAAAAATTAGAGTTATTCACTGATTATATTATCAATAATATAATCAGTGAATAACATGGAGTATATAATAAATTGCTCTAATCATTTCCCTTACGAATATATGGGCCAAAAGCCCAAGAATCATAATAAGGTTGATGGACTAATTTTTCATTAAATCGAACACTATAAGTTAATTTTTTTATATTTTTACGTACAGCATTAATACTGGGCAAAGAGGAAAGATAATCTATAAACTTATCGATAGTGATTTCCCCTTCGCAACACTCAAACCCATCAATGATATTTTTCGCCATTTTTCCATTTTCATTTGTTTGATATATCACTCCAGGTATTCGTTGAAAAAAACTAGATAATGCATATTTGTCCGCTACATATGTATCATCCACATGATATTTCCCACCGAGCATAGTTGTAGTAACAATAAGCTTATACACACCTTTGGGTTGCCATGTTGATGGTAGTTCGAATTCTTTAATGATCACATCAAGATGATTAAGATAATGTTCAGAAATTCGATTTATTTGTTGAAAATAAGAACGCATAAATTTATTATTATGATCATGTATTAATGAGCTATCTCCAACGATGTTACACACTTGCTGATAGTACTTACCATAATATATTGGTTGACCATTTGATTTTAGTTCTGTAAAAATCAAACAATCATCCAGGAGAATCACGCAATCGCACTGATAATTAGCATGAGCATCAATTGGAGAAGCTTTAATCCCCGCATCACGAACTTGTTTTATAAATTGTTGCTCATGAAATCGCCCTTTACTTGCTTGAGAAATTTTTTTGGAACCAAATAATGACATTAGAGAGCGAGTCACTGAGCTATTTGCTATTAATGCAGGCATTAAGCATAAACCGTCCATACAGGGAATAAATGGGCAATCATTAAGATCATGTGATTTTGAATTGAAGGTAAAATAATCTATCAGTTTTTTTGCTGCATCTGCTGCAATCCCCTTACGTTGAAAGAATGATAACCAACTCTCACGGCTTTTTATGATCAGCCAGCGATCCAACTGTAGGGGTATAGGTTTTGTCGATGAAAATCTTTTGCTCATTTCTTCTTTAGATAACTCGACTAAACATTGATAAGCGTGCACCCAATTAAATAATGATATATTCCCATATTCTTCATGAAGGTCATCAGGAGACATATTTTCCAACTCGCTTAGATGAAATGAGCTAAAAACGCCATCAGAATTTAAGTAAGATGGCATATGATCCTTTACCCAACTATTTAGATGAAAATGTTTGTTACTAAATTCATGAACTTCGCTATATAGATGTGACGCTCTCATCATTAGTCTATTTCTTGCAATCTCATAATCTCGGTATAAACAAAAACTATCAACCTCAAGAGAGTAAATGTTATTATCCAATTTTGTAAATACTGCACTACTTAGTCTGAAAAAGTCTCTTACTCTGCTTAATGAGTCAAAAACATTCCACTCATTAAGGTACCCTCCCATTGAAAGCAAGGTTTGTTTATTCACACAAGAAGTTAGTTTCAATGGCCCATGAGTCCGTAAATAAGAAAATATTCTTCCGGTGTAATTGGCTACCTCATCAAATGCCCTATCGATAACTCGAAAATATTCGATATCAGGTTCAGCATGAATATTAATATTTTCAGAAACGATAAATAATGGAAAAATCCTCTTCATTTTTTTAGGATCATTGACCACAACCAAGGATGATAATGATGATAAAAACATCTCACAAAACATGATGAGATTAAGTATTAATGCATGTGATTTTTTTGTATTTTTACGCCAAATACCAGCACATTTTGTAGCCGCAAAGAAAGAATTATTTATATCATGCATAATTTTACATTGACTCTCGAACTCAGAGATTAGTTCAATGTTATCAGGAAATGAGTTTACTAGCTCATTAATACATTTTTTGAATGTATTGTTATACTCAACTTCAGTCTGAACTGAAAATCTATTATAATAGATGGAAGATATTCTCAGCACATCCAAGGCGATATCTATACTAATATCATCTCTTTTTATGTACTCACAAAAAAAAGAACAAAACTGTTTCGGGTCGTTAGCAAGATTACTAATTCTAGTGGTATCATAAACTTTTTCCATACATCCTATTGTCTAAATTACTATAAAACTAGCCACTTAACTAATAATTATAAATTTCATCTTTTACACCTTGCATTTTTATAACCAATGAAATCTACAACAATCAACTGATGGATAATCCGATATTGGTCGCATTTAATGGCATGGTAGCAAAGTTTTCATCACATACCTCCTTTGCACCAGAATAAACGCCAGAGACCTGAAATTGCGAGTACACTACAGAAATTGTACTGCCGGTCCCATCAGCATAAAACCATAGTTACACAGGTAATCATCATTATTCACCAAGATAATAAATATTATTCGGTAGAATAGCGTTCTCAGGTGGTCAGTAAAATTGTCTTCAACAAGATGTCTGCGCATCTCGTCTGCTAGCCCTACATAACTGCTCTCGACCGAAACTATTTATTGAATGTTCACCAAGGTGGGCGTGGAGACAAAATGACGTCTTTTGATATTAGCTACCTGAGCCACATGGTCAAAACGTTCAAGTAGCATAGCGAAACCACCCTGCCCACGTAATGTGGACGATGCAGCTTCCAGCCAGAGCAAACTTGGGACCATCGACTACAAAATGAAGAATACTGAACTGCTTTTCTGGCAGGCCTATATACTGCACGGATATGGGTGATTTCAGACACAAAAAAAGCCGCTCTTGAGCGACTCGATTTGCATACGGTGTGGTGCGAAGGCCGGACTCGAACATCGCAACTATCCTTATGATCTTAAGAGATTAAAATTTACCACTTTTGACATGATACCATCATTGATACCATCAATGCTGTGGTTATCATAGAATCGACAATATAAGCCTATCATTGCCAGGCATTTTGCACATTATAAACCTGCCGTTTATAACTAAAAGACATTTAAAATAGACAATTTAATACCTTTTTCGCTATAGTGAATTTGTCTATTCGGTTCAACTCATTGATTAGATAGTGATAATCTTCACACTTTAGTGTGAGTTAAAGTTTGCATGTCGTTTCCTAAAAAAATACACTACACAAAGGATTTAAATGTAAGTAACGGGATATATGATGTTAATTGATAAAGAAATTACGTTTAAAAGAGATTTTATTATATTTACATTCACATGCATATTCGCCGTAACTATATCAACAGGTTTTATACTATACTTACCGAACCTATTTAAAAAGTATGTTTTCTTAAATGAACTTGCAAACTCAAACGTTGCATTAAAAATTTTATATTTATTGCCATTCTTAGGCGGCGCGATAATTTTTAAAATATACTTAAAAAGCAGAAAGTCAATCAAAGCATTTAACGACCTCTTATTATTAGGAATCGGCTTCTGTGGGCTTTATTCAATTCTATTTTTTGGTATTGATGCTCTTGTTAAAAATGAATATTTTTTTAACGTTAATAGCGTAGGAACTTTTAGTATTAAGCTGCTCTTTATGATGTGTAGTGTAGCAAAAGTAGCCATAACATTTAGTGAATTTTGTGATGAGCGGAAAAGAGAAATCGAGGATAAAAAGCCAACTATAAAAAACTTAAAAGTAGAAAACAGCCCTATACTATCTAAAGCAAAAATAGGGATATCTCTTTCAGTGCTGGCGCTTGTATTTTATCATCTTATCAAAAAGAAAAATTAATCACCTTTCTCGCTTTATATTAGTTAGATGGAGGCATCCTATGAAAGTCCAAAACATAAGAAAAATAACATCCAATAATATAGTTAAAACTGAAATGGCATAAAATAAAGAAGGAGACTTAAGTTGCGGAGCTGAACCTAACATTACTAAAAACATATCAAGGGCCTGTGAAACATACATCACACTTATTAAATTTAAAAGTATAAAAATGCTAACAAACATTATTAATTTAAAGTTCATATTACCCCCCTAAAAACATTGATAAATTTAATCTATTATATTTTAAAAACTAGTCAACATTTCTTCAAAGAAAATTTATTTACCAATATATTGATATGAATACATCCTCGTATTTACTCTAAAGGGATGTACTTACAATCAATTTTTTGTACAATAGTCTTAGTCTATGGCACCTTAGAAGGTAAGTATCATGGAAAGAGTAAAGTCTATAGTTTACAGACACTTAACCAACGCTGATTTTTTCAACATTAATAAGCCACCGGGCATGGAATTAGGTGGTGGAGGTCAAGCTTATATAGATTTTCCAACAAGCTCAGTAACACCAGCACAATGGCACGAATTTTTTACAGGAATAAATGGAGTTTCTGTTCAACAAGAAACACAAGGGCCGAGCTGGACATTTCCAATCTATAGTCTCACATTAGATAATGGTCAGAATCCGGCAGTTCAGTCTTTGAAAATTTATCAGAGAAGACAACAGTCAGTAAGTATAACTAGCCAGAAGCTTTTTTCCTCTCGCTCAAACAGAGTAAGGGCCTGGCACCCACAATCAGGCTTCCCTATCCCCGTAGATAATACAGATAGATCACAATGCCCCGATGGTCTCATGGTTTATCTTGCCGCTACCTATGAGGGAAAAGTATGGGCGGGGTGGTTTTTAAATGACGGAACGACACAACTTCCCCTTAAAGGTATTCCACCGCAATCTATTAACTCCATGTTTTCATTACCGGCAGACGCTGAAGGATATAGTGGAATAATAAATTTTCACAGCAATGATTATCTTTACTTAAACCCGTTAGATAAATATTATCCTCTTCAATCTCAAGGAACGGAAACATATACTTCAGGGGTATATAACCCTGCGAATGACGAATCAACATTTATTGATGACTTATTTAATAATGATAATAGTCAGTTCGAAGTTCTGAGCAAGGAGTATATTAGAAAAGTAAAAGCAAGAAACAAATCCATCGTTACAAAACTGAAGAATTTATATAATAACACATGTCAGATAACTGGAAATCAGTTTGCCTTTCAGAAAAAAGATGGTATTAACTACACAGAGGTTCATCATCTAATACCCCTCGGTGAAGGTGGCTCTGACGACATCCGAAATTTGATTGTTGTCAACCCATTAATTCATAAAATGCTACACCATGCTACAGTTACAGGTTTAAACCTGGAAAATATTTCCATCGATGCTCATGGGGTCGGAACTTTACAGATTAATATAAATGATTTGCCATATACAATAACATGGCATCCAAAACACACAGCACTCATTTGATAGGAAGAGCCATATATCAAAATATGGCTCTTAAAAATCAACGGTGAAGATGTATTAAGTACTCTGTAAGTTCATTTTGTAATTCACTTTTATTACTTCTAAATCTTTTATGGGTGAACGCCTCTATTTTAACATCACCAAAATCAGCTAGTAATTTATTAAAATCTTCTATTGTAAGTAATCCATCTTCACTATAACTTATAAGAAATTCATTACATCCCATGTTTGTAATAATTTCCTTAAATGAATCTCTAATTTTAGTTTTCGTACAAAAATTAGAATACTGGTCTCGCCAAGGTCTTAATCCACTAATACCTATAGCCTCTGGTTCATCTCCACGGGCTAACGTTTCTAATATATGATAATTGGCTGCATATTGTCTTTTCATATATGGAGGATCAATATAACATAGGTCGCATTGAATCTTGCTTGCATTCTCCTCTGCATAACCTTGCATTACGATGTGATTTTCAACATCAGATTTAAGTAATAAATCTGTGCATTTAAGATTTAACTGAGTCAAAGCCCTGCCATTTAGCCTGGACATGTAATGTCCATATGTACCAGCAATATTAGCGATATCATTAGCCGCCATTATTAAATCATGTAGCAATAAACTTCTTTCCAAATCAGTCAGAATATTATCACAAGATAAATTGTTTATGACTTCTCTAATGCCATCTAGTTTTCTAGCGTTTTCTGGACTAAAATAATTCCTTGGTCTCTCACTATTTTGAGGATTTCCTTCACAAGAAAATTCGTTCCAAAAGTAGCCACATTTTGGTTTAACATTATTCAAAAAATTAATAACATTCTCGTATGGTGAAAGCTCAGGTTTTACTTCATGAAAATCTGATATAAATGCTATTAACTTCTCAAAATTAGGTGCGCTAGAGAATTTTAGGTTAACGATAGAATGATGATATGAATAAGTCATTAGATCATTGGCGGTTACTTTGTAATCGCGTTTTCTCAATTCTGTTGAAATCACACCTGTGCCTGACATAAGATCAGCAACCCGACCTTTTGAGGGGCATAATTCAGAAATTTTTCCAATAACGTTATCAATAACTTTTACTTTTGAACCTATATAACGGTAACCCATAATTATGCCTTTGATACAAAAATGTCAGAAATTTTTATATTTTTCAACGCTTTAACTGCTATCAATTCTTGTGCTTTGTCCAGAACTTTAAAAATAGCATCATAGTGTGCTTGATCCAAGCCATATATTTTAGCAACCATACGCTCCAACTCAGCGTCTAAATCGTTTGGTACTTTTTCACTCTTCTCTAGAAAGACTCTTAACCTTTTGGACAAGTTATTTATAATTTCAAGATCGTTATTAGGTATCTTCAAAAGATTAGGAATTGGTATATTAATAATCTGCTGCTGAGTCAGGTAAGGGTGGCTTTTCCATTCTATTTCACCATTAGACATTGAGACAAAAAAGAAAATAGCCCTTGAATTCAGAATTGCTAAAAGAAACTCCAGTGGAATTTTACCTAAGAAATCTGATCTCAGTTTGAATATATACACCACTTGATTTGTATAACTAGAAGTATAATCAATCGAAGCAGATACGCCTATACCAGTTTTTCTAACTACAATTTTCTCCCCTTCATATATTGCTGGGTTTTTATAGTTTATACCAGTATTTGAAGTATCAATCCATAAATTATAATCTATTTTATAACGGTTAATATCCTCACCAACAATCAGAGGATTACAATTATAGTTATAACCTTTGTGAATTATGACTTTTTCATTTGTGCTTTTTGTTACTAATTTTTCACCACAATTTTTACATTTTATAATTTCATTTTTTGATGCTGGACTCCAAGATCTGCAAAATTGGCATTGTACGATCTTCCCTTTTTTTGATAATTCAACCCCACGATGATTACAAAGATAATCTCCAAATTTGTGGTCGTGAGATGAAATACACTCATATGTGCTTTGCAATGTAGAATCAATGTCTAAATTAAACAGATGCTTTGAATCCTTTTTAAAGCGAGAATACAACACCTTATGTCTATATTTTAGTTCAACTTGGCTAAGAACTTCAGTTCCATTTATTATATTATTTCTCTCTTCAACTGGAAGACGAAAACAGTCAATTTCGTAATCCTCAAAAGTAGAGGAAGTCTTTTTTCTAAATATTAGAATAGCACATGCACGATTAACATCTTTAAAAATTTTCTCACCAAATCTGCCAATAAACAAAATTTCGGCATTGTTGAGCAAATGTTTTCTTAACAAAAATCTGTCATGTGAAAATAATGAATCAGGAATAATAAAACCAGCAATTCCAGAATCACTCAATAATGAAATACATAATTCAACAAATAGATCTGAGGTGTCATATTGTCCACTTAATAATTCATAAGTATTATTATTAACTAAATTTTTATAGCTTGATGTATCAGCCCCCCAAGGTGGGTTAGCTATAATAAAATCATATCCTCGTTTATTATTGAATTTATTTTTCAATAAATTCCAACCATTTATTCTGTCATTATTATATGGACATAAAGCATTAGTATTAACACCAAAAAAATCATTACCAAACGGCTTTCTTGCTTTAATTAAGGCATTTTTATCAATGTCAACCCCAGTGAATTTCACATTTGTTATATTTATTTTTTTTAGTCTACATTCAAGTGCTTTTAATAATATTCCATCTCCACATGCTGGATCTAGAACTTGAATTTTTTCGCTATTTTGCTTATCCTTGAATAGATCTGAATAACTTATAATTTTCTCAGCAACATAATCTGCTAAATACTGTGGTGTGTAAACTACACCATTTTTCTTCTTCTTGTCAGCATCTTTGATTGACTTCTCCAGCAGTTCTCGGATTAGCTCTGAACGGCTCTGCCCATCACCAGTCCTATCTAACTCTACAACTAACTTATGGGGAAGAGTCACAGACACCTGTATTTTTTTTGTCTCACCACCCATCACTAACCACCTATCACTATGAAAAATAAGTAATTTTAATTTATGTCATTAATGACAACCACTATAGTTTCTCATATCACTACTAAAAATTCCACTCAATATTCCGAAATGAAAAAGCAAGGGCTAACTCTCAGCATCTCCTTCGGTGATACTTTGAGTTGCTCCTTGTTTTTTCGCCCTTTGGTTGAAAAAATCAAAACCAAAGTCAACTGCATACATTGACATTTTCAGCATCTATCATATAAGTAAAATAAGCATAACGGACATGCTTATTTTACTTACCTATATGAAAGGAGTTCATATGAATGATAGAAATCATACTTTTAATAATATCAAGCCATTCAGAATCTGTAGCTATGAAAATTTCGCTTCTGCTGAATTAGCCTCTCAGAAGACACGTTCTCATTGTATTAGTATCAGATTAAATGATGCCGAGTTATCCTACGTTGATGGTTTACGAGAGGATCTTAACCGTGCTGTTTGGATACGTATGTCAGCATTGAATCGTCTCCCTCCCAAAATTCCTGAAATAAATCTAACTGTCTGGAAAGACCTTGCCAAGGTATCTCAGGATCTGAACAACCTTGTTCAGCATCTCAACACTAAATCACACGATAGTCCTTTTACTATCACCGAAATTTATACGGTGCAAAAAAGAATAAAAGCACTAAGAGATGTCCTTCTGTCAGCAAATCAATCTGTCAGTGATAAATAATGAAAGGGATGCAGAAAATCCGCAGAGGAAAGAGTTTCGCTGGTATCGTCCTCTATGCATTAAAGCCCGGTTCTCATCATAAAAAAGACCCTATCGTGATCGGTGGAAATATAACGATAGTTGGCAATGCCGCTAAAGATCTGATCGCTGAATTTGATAGCACCAAACAGCTTCGCCCTGACGTGCAAAAGGCTGTTTGGCACAACTCGCTTCGCTTACCTAAAGGTGAATCACTTACGGCTAAACAGTGGTCCTGCATCGCAGATGACTACATGACAAGAATGGGGTTCTCTGAAACGCATCTCAGATGCTACATCCTACATGACGACGAAAACGGCCAGCACATCCATATCATCGCCAGCAGAGTGTCTCTTGATGCCGGAAAGCTCTACCTCGGTAGGAATGAGAACCTGGCAAGTACGAGAATAATCCAGCAACTTGAAAGAGATTACAATCTGACAAGAACCAAAGGACCGAAAGCATCTCCAGCAGCGCCCTCACCTAAACCTAAGCTCAAAAAATCCCGTAATGAGATGATGATAGAAAAGAGAACTGGTGAGCTATGCCCAAAAGGAATCATCCAAAACGCCCTTAACGAACTGCTTGATACTAGGCAATCGATTACCGACTTCGTGCAACAGCTTGTGGCACAAAATATCAGGCCAATCCCTAACATTGCCTCTACTGGACGCATAAACGGCTTCTCATTCGAATACAACGGGATTGCTTTCAAAGCATCTCAATTGGGAAAAGGGTATTCCTGGTCTGCCTTGCAAAGCAGAATCGACTACCAACAGGAACGTGATAATGCTTTCCTGTTTAAACTGAAATCAACTGTCAGAGAAACATTTGTTGGTGCAACTCATGATATGGTCATAACTATAGATGCTCCTGAAACCACGACAGAATACGTTAACCGCCCCATAGAAGCACTTATCCTCGATAAACGAGCTGCTGGTCAGGACGAATACTCTATCGCTTCTGTCGAAGCGCTTCTCCCAGAAGCTGTTGCAACTAACAAAGAAGCGATAGCAACCGAAACGTTAAAAGTAGCGCCCAAGCGAAGCTATAGGGCTTCAACGTTCAGATGGTTAGAGACCATCCCCTATCTCAATACCATCATTACCATCTTCAAAAACCTCAAAATCCCAACCCTCAAACGTCCTCGAAAACACAAAACCATCACTGGCGTGAGAATGATAGAGATAACATCATCACCCCCCAAAACTGCCATTGAAACACCACATAAATCGCACAGAGCTTCGCTTTCAATGTAGGGCTGGCAAGCCTTTTTTGACAGGTACAGACCAATGACTTGATCGTTTATACCGATCAATACACCAGCATTGATAGCCAGCATCTATCATTAATCTTTAATCGATCGGTACAAGTGATTTGCCTTTCCTGTAAACCCAGTCAAAATGTGATTTCACATCAAAGAATATAACAGACTGATTTAACTAGCCTATTTACGTATTCAACTAACATGCAGGTTTTGAAATGGCAGATACCATCTCATCTGTAGTCCCTGATTTCTTCATACATCGAATATGAATTTAACATCTAACACAAAGGAACTTGTATGAGCATCTCCACCACGAAACGCCGCAATGAAGAAGTCAACGTAGGTATTTCTGATCGTCGAAAAGCAGAGATTACAGCCCCAACGTTTGATCTGTTTGGTGAAACTTACACGTTTGTTAAGACTTTCTCTGGCACTGTAATTAATTCCAACCCAAGCAATAATCAGATCTGGGTAAAAACCGACGCAGGGGATGAGAAGCAGATTTCCGACTATGGTATCCCCTTCAGAAGTTCACACACTATTTATAAATACGAGCTGCGCCAGTATAGTGAGGATGGTTCGTATAACGTGTATAAAGATGCACTTATCGTTAATAAGAACACGGGAGAACATGAAGTAAACTTAAACAGGAAAAAAGTTGTCATCCCCGCTTTTCTGACAATGCTGTTCCATAATGCTTCTACAGCATCGTATTACAGAGCAATGCCTGTTTCGAAACTATTCTCTATTGTTTTCATTTTACTTTGTGCTGCTGCACTTATTTCATTTCTCACATTGCCTTGGGGCTTTAAAGATGGATATGTGTGGGATGAGCACAAGTATATGTGGCTCACATATTTCCTATCAAGGATCGGAAGCTTCGTTTGTATCAATTGGATTAAAAGAAGAAGCTCTAGATTTGATCATGAAATCAGAAATCTTATCGATTCAGTAAAAAAATAAAAAATCATAAGCAACAAAGAGTTAGCCCGTAGATTCCTACTACGGGCTTTTAAAACAATCACAATCCATATTTTCTTTTCTTCTCTTTGATGGACAACCCTCTTTTTAGGGTAGAAGCCTCATATTTTTTCCTCTCGTTGATATAGACTTTCTCTGTTCGGCTACCATTACTGGCTATAAAGTTAATCAATGAAGAACATACATGCTTCATACGCTCTTTGTTGATCAAATCATCATCCAGTTTGTTTATATGACTATAATATGAAAGTAGCAGAAAGGTTAGAACAACTTCCCTGTTTGAAAACGTTAGCTTTTCTATTTCAGGCTGGTATTTAATGTAAAACCCGGCACAAAACAGGTATGATTGCTCTATAATCTCCTGTTCTTCAAAGCCCGATTCCGTAAGTTTATCAACGAATCGATCAAGCAGAAGTAGATACCTTTCCATTAAATTAATATTTGTTTTATCCATAATATGCATCCTTGCAATAGTGAAATTTTGTCGTCCTGACAAGAAAATAAATAACATAATATTTTACCATGTCAATAGCTAAAACCTATCAATTCTATTAAAGGTATTTTGCAGGTAACGGATTATTAAGTTCTTCAATCGTTATTTGTTTAAGGTGAGCATTATAAAGCCATACTTTGAACTGTTCTAAATAGCGTTCATTTAATGCCTTCAAAGCTTCATTTTCTGCTTCAAGTCTTCTAATTCGTTGAGAAGCCACTTTTAAATTAGCAGGTTTTACAGTGTGTATTGCACCAGATTTGATAGTGGCTTTTTTCACACTGAAGCTTTCTGCAATCCTTACATGACTACTTAAGGATTGTCTTGATGGTCTTTTCCCAATAATCCTTACTAGCCTGTCGCACAAAGCATCCCAAGTTAGTTTTTCATCTATAGACCATGTGTTAATAACATCTACAATCTTCTTCTCATGATAACCATTTATATGCTTAGCCATTTATTCTCCTTTTTTTATTCTCTTATGGAATTCATACCATCTATCAGCATTTATGTTCCCATCATTTTTATCATACAGTGTTCTTTTTGAAATTTTATCGTGAATGTTTGAAATCGTTTCGTTATCTAAACCAGAATTCTCAATCGGATAATGTTCACACGGCGTAAACGCATATGAGTGCTTGCAGTAGCCATGTTTTGATACAAGTACTGCACCACTACTAAGTGAATCAAACTCATTAAGATCCACCACTGGAATATCCTTTATTCTGTGCTCATTAACACACACTGATAACTTTTGTTCTCTTATTGCTTTAGACATTTGAAGATGCGAGCTGTGGTCATAAGAAAAATTTTGAGAAATAAGCTTACGTCCAGACCAGCGAGCAATACTAAACTCATCCATACCATTTATTTGAGCAAAAGTGTTGAGAAGATGCCTCAGTTGATGTGTTCTTAGCAAATATGGGCTACCATCATCATTTATATAACCATGTCTTTTAAATACATTTAAATATCCTTTTATATAGTCAGAATCAACGATATCAGTTTTAAAAAAATTCGTTGTAGGTCTGAATAACTTATCTAACATTTCCTTTTTATTTTGATTTAACTGTCCTTCAGTTAACAAGCAAAGCGCATTAGAATATTTGATTTTCTTCTCTCTATCATACCAAAAGAGATCTGGAGGTATATTTTCTTTAAGGGTTCCCATCGTTGAATTAGAGTAATTTTTTTGAATTTCAGCAGCCAACAACCTCGCTTGACTTGATAATTCTTTTAATCTGCTAATAGCCTTTTTAGCTACAGGTATCATTAAAGTTGGAATCCATTTTATATTGCCTTCATACCCTTTTGCTGAAAAAAATCTTAAACCGTATCTTTGAATGCCCTTTCCATCACATTCTGTAATTTCACAATCCGCTGGCAAAGCTAAAATTTCCGATATCCTACTCGGTGCACACATAAGTAAAGCAAGCACAGATGTAGTAAATATATCTCTTGACGATAATTGTTCATCCCGCTTTGAAAAAATCTCAGCAATCGCAATAACTGATTTGATATCAGGCAATCTAGAATGGCCTTCCAGTGAAGAATCATAACCAGTCCAAGACTGAGTAATCCTATACCTAATTGGACTTATCCAAAATAAATAAGATGAGTTAGTCATCCTATTATCATTTAAAAATGAACTCAATTTCTCAAGTTCTTTCCCAATAGCAAATGCATGTGCTTTAGAATACTTTTCAGAGGCTATCCTTATGCATTCATCAAAGATTGAATTGTTGCAATAGTTTACATTAGCTTCCATATTGATTTTAAGTAAAACAAATTCGACAATCTTCAACATTGATAATGTTGAGTGTTTCGTCTTAGATTTATTAAATGAATGCACATGCAACATATATGCTTTAGCAAAATTAATAAAGCTATCATCTAAGCATTCTTTGCTGTTTAGGTTGTTTTTTGAGTTAAACTTAGTAAACCTATATAAACCTTTCCATTTATTGGTTTCCCAAGAAGTTGTTAAATTATTATTAGAAATAGTACTCTTACAAAACTCGATGAACTTAATAACATTATCGTGAGGGTTGTTTTTATTGCTTGGTTCAAAAATAAATATTTTGTTCATAATGCTCTCCAGGGATTGAATTTTTTACACATTAAACATTTCAAATCCTCTTTCGTATCTTCTAATAAGAAAAATGCATCTGAAACACACTTGATAAAAAAGTTCTTGTTTTCTTCAATCTCTATGCCCATAAGTATATTAGATAAGGGGTTAAAAAACGCACTTAGTCTCTTATCGATGTCATAAACGTTGTCAGGATTATTTTTTATATATATCATAGAAGAGTTTACTGATTTATGATCTAAGGCTTTAGCAATCACCTCAATTGAGGCTCCTTCGTTAGCCAGTCGACTTCCTAACGTATATCTGAATCTTCTAGCATTAAGTTCTATATAGCTGTTAGTCCTTTCTGACCTAACATCGAATTTTGACGGAAAGTGTTTTAATAGTTTTGACATAACTGAATTTTTCATATGGAAAAAATCTGTTGTTAAATCAGATAAAAAATCCTCAATCCTTTTTGTTTCCGTAATCTTATCTAAATTCATGAAGATTGGTAACTCGCCTCTATAGTTATTAATCCCAACACTGAATTTATCTTCAACAAACGCCTGATTTTGATTAATTAGCATTGATAAACTGTCATATAAGAACGGTTCTATCATTACCATGTTAAATTCTTTTCTGAAACATTTTCTTTGTTTTACTTTTGGTACATTCAAAAAGCACCCTCTCTCATTTTTAATGAGATCTTTAGCTTTTAGAGATATCAATTGTAATGGCCTTCTTCCTGTTATTGCCAGCAAAAGGATATAACAATACAAAAAGCATTGAATTTTCTTCTCATGATAAAATTTTCCAACGGCGTTAATAATGTTATTGAATTCCGTTTCAGTTAAAGGTCCTTTATTTGGATCTCGTCTTTTAACTGCATCTCCTGTTTGGTTTGGAATGATTTTTATTTTCTCCAGCATTCTAATGGCAGTCGCATCTACCCCAGGGTAATTGAGATTTTTCCATTTAGTGATGAAAGCCTTAATTAAGTTTAGTTTGTAGTTTCTTTCTGAACCTAAATAAACATTCAATTGATATATTGCTTTGTCATCAATAGTATCGATGGTCATTGCACCAAACCACTTATAAAATAGATTGTTAATATTTTGTATATAAAAAGAACTATATTCAGACGCATAGTAAGCTAATGTTTTTAAGTAGCTAAGTTTCATTTTTGTAGGCATTCTATCTACAACTTTATGAGGGTATACGCAATTTTCTTTATCAAGTTGCCATTTCTTATCTGACAGTTTGAAACTATATCTATTCATCTTAGCAAAAAAAATTTGCTCACTTTCAATACATTTTATTTCCACATTAAACCCCACTAATTATTTTACTTACTGATTTATAGACCTTTAGGACGACATCCTTCTCTTGTTGGGATATATATTTAAAATTGTATCTATTACACATGATTGACTCCTTTGACCAACCCATTAGATAATTCCTTAAATCTTTCCTTCTACTATATTCTAATTCAGCGCCTTCAATTCCTTTAGAATACATATAATTCCAAGAGTGCCTTAACCTATGACCTGAAAGATTATATAGCTTTGGACTTGCTCGTTTCAGTGTTGATATCACCTTCTCATAAGCTGAAATGCTTAAGGGTTCTCCTGCGTTTTTTCCGGTGCAATGAGCCACGAATAAGAAATTATGTTTTTTCCTTTTTGTCATTTTTTCCCTGCTATTGCTTATGTAATCAAAAATTTCACTGGCTAACTCATCAGATAACGGAATAACCCTTTCTCCAGTCTTTACTAATGGCTGATAAGCTCTTCCATCTTCTTTTGAATCATGTCTTCTGACTACACTTAAAGTGTTGTCTCTGAGATCAAAATCATCTATTTTAAGATTGAGCAACTCTCCAGCCCTTAAACCTAAATTTAAGAGCAAGGTAAATATTAGTCTGTTCCTGACCTGTACTTCCTTATGAAAAGGGTTTTCAATCCCACCAATTTCCAATAGACGGAAAAGCACATTGATCTCTTCTTCATTTAACGATTTTTCAGATATTTCATTCATATTCAATGAACTGTTTCTTGGAATATGTGCTCTGATACTTTCAATAAATACTTCTACTTCATACTTTGCATGAATCCTCTTTGACGAATGAACTAATCCACATAACCACTTAAGGTAGCGTGAAAAAACGTGTACTCTATAACTAAAGGTTCTCTTTGCAATAAACCTATTACTTGCTGATTTTATATTTATAATTTTTTGTCTATCGAATCTTTGTTTCGCATATCTTACCAGTTCATCTATTTCTGCAACGCTGAGATACTTTTTAAGCTCAATTCTCTCAACTATATTAATTTTCCTACTATCTAAGAAATTACTAAAAATAAGTAAGTTAGTTGCAACTATTTCCATAGTTGAGACGGTTGCGCCTCTATTTCTTATGTCTGTAGTAAGAAATAGATTTTGATAGTAAGCTGGTAGATTACTATTTTTATCAAGGATCAGGCATCATCGCTCCCCATTACTCATGATGAATTTCTTTACTTTATATCCCATTTTGACCTCATTCTTTACAAATTAATATCACTCTCACTTATTAAATATATTCCAATTCAAAATAATTCAAATTTTTTACAATGGCTTTAGTTTATTTGGTATATATATTAATGGCTTGAAAAAATTTATTTGACGTCAAATAAACAGGTACGGCTAGTTATAAGTATCCATACCCGATATTAAGAAAACCATCTTCAACCCTTATAGCAAAAGCTCTGCTAGAAAAAAGGTAAAGAATTACGTCAAATATACTTATTTTTCAGATACAAACTTTACAAAGCCTCTTTTTTTTCAAAGCCACTAAGTAAACTCAAAAGATCTCTAAATTCCTTTTTCTTAATACATTATCAAAAGTTAAAAAATCCATGAAGCAGCATTCCTGTTAAGCGACATGCTTTCTTGAATTTTCGATAATTAATTGAATCCATTCATCGATTTCGCTTTCTACAAAAGCGGTAGCACGAATACCGATCTTTACTGGCTGTGGGAACCGATTTTGGCTGATAAGACGATAGATCCACGCTTTACCAAATCCAGTTTTCTTCATGACTTCTGGTAAACGGATGAGACGAGCTTGATTTTCCATATGTATGTCCTCTGTTGTGTCTACAGGGCTACAGTACAAATGAATTTCGAATGGATGAAGCGAGATTACGAACATCAGAGCCATCCCTGGCTCGAAACTATGAGTCTCTGGAGATTCATATCACTCAGAGTCTGAGAGTTTCATAACATCCGAAACCCTCATTTCTTTAACATGCTGATTTTTATTGATAAAAAAGTTAAATTGCCTTAAAAAATCAATTTCTACAGTTTTCATTGCGAAAGGCCGATCAGCATCTCTTATATGAGATCCTTGGCGAATCGCCTTATCATCATCTTCATCCGTGTATAGCAATCGAGATAATCTGTCGTCTGACAGAAGTACTTTTTTTCTTTCTGACCATGCGAGCAAATCAAGCATAGGGATAATTCGATAGCTAATTAATTTTTTTATTGCCCCATAACCAAATCTGACTGCATCAAGTGGTGCAGGTTTAACGCCTTTTACTTTTCGCCATTGTGGTAATGATACTCGCAGGGCCTCAGCTATCTCATCATCGCTTCCACCCGCAAGATCGATTTCTAACATAATCGTAGTAGGAAACTGTTCAGGAATTTTTTCGGAAATATATTCATTTTCAATAGTGGAATCAATTTTATATTGTTCTGTATTTGCTCTAATGAATAAAGCCTTTCTCATACAATCAAAACTGATATTTGCTATTCGATCAACAGTAGTAATAAAAAAGTATGGGGGTTGATATAATTCATTTTCGGCATCCATATAATTTAAGTGCTTCTCTTTGATAAGAAAAGGATCACCATCCAATATCTGCATATAATTTTTCAATACTGTTTTCTGCATTCCTTCTTCTATTACTGGTTTGAAAAAATAGGTTCTCGCCCATATTTCATGGTAAAGCATATTAATAGAAATGCTTTCAAACTCTCGATATTTGTCCAAATCAAACCACGTTTTCACTGCTTTGGTGTCTTCTGATGTCCAACTATTCATTTTTACCCAAGATTTCATTAATGCCACTCCGTTGTAAAAAGTTTTACTTCGTAATAGCACATAAATCGCAAATAAAAAAATGGCGTCTCAATTGGTTATTGAATACGCCATTTTACTCATAAAAATCAGTTAGTTATTAAAATCAAAAGGTGCAATTCTTCTCTTAGTTGTTTCATCAAGATAATCAGCCCACCACTGCAACATCAACCTACGCTCATCCAAATGCTCAGCTTTATGAATGTATGCGGCACGAACGGAGTTCCGCTCCTGATGGCTCATCTGCCTCTCAACAGCATCTCTCGACCACTTTCCTGACTCGATCAAAGCACTACAAGCCATCGCTCTAAAACCATGCCCACATACCTCAACGGTTGTGTCATAACCCATCGCCCTGAGCGCCTTGTTCACTGTGTTTTCGCTCATAGGTTTTCTGAAATCATGATCGCCAATGAATACCAGGTCGCATTCGCCGCTGATTTCTCTGATGGCTTTTAGAAGTTCTAAAGCCTGACGACTTAACGGCACGAGGTGTGGGGTCTTCATTTTTGAACCTCGATGGGAATGTTTGACTCCTGGCAATGGCTCGCGTTCTCCAGGGATAGTCCACATCGCATTTTCAAAGTCGATCTCCGACCATCTTGCGAATCGGAGTTCACTGGAACGGATAAAAATGAGCAATGTCAGCTTCACAGCTAATTTAGTAAGTTTCCTACCTTTAAAGCTTTCAATGCGCTCTAAAAGCTCTGAGAACCTATCAAATGGTAAGGCTGGTCTGTGGGTTCGTTTCGCAACTGTAATTGCCCCAGACATATCTTGTGCTGGATTGTAGTCAATTAAGCCATTCTGGACGGCATATCGCATTACTGCCGTAGTCCTTTGCTGTAGTCGGGAAGCAACTTCCAGTCGTCCAGAAGCTTCAACGGCCTTGATAGGGGCGATAAGATCTCTGGTATTAAGCTCGGATATTTTTCTTTTACCAATAGCAGTAAAGAGACCATCCTCCATGCTTTTTAGAACTCTTTCGCTGTGAGAATCTGACCATTTCCTTTTACAGGCAGTATGCCAGTCCCTTGCAACAGCTTCGAATGTCAGGGCTTCGCTTTGCTCAATCTTATCTGCTTTTTTCTTTTCAGAAGGATCGATACCATCAGATACCAACTTTTTGGCTTCATCTCGCTTCCTGCGGGCTTCACCAAGAGAGACCATTGGATAAACACCCAATGCTAAAACTTTCTGTTTGCCCCCGAAACGGTATTGGAGTCGCCAGTACTTTGAACCATTGGGGTTGATCAGCAGGTGCATACCCTGCCCATCTGTGAGTTTGAAAGGTTTATCGGAGGGCTTTGTTGTTCGAACTTTGATATCAGTGAGTGCCATCAGTTGATACCTCCATTGTTGGTACCAAAATCAATCGAACCGAGAATACCATCAGTTATACCATCATCGGTTGGTATATGTTCAAGGAATTGAGTAGACGTGAACAGACTAAGCCAAGTCAGAAACTCGCTTAACTTACTGTTTTTGTGGACTAAAGTAGACGTTAGTAGACTTGAAAAAAGCTTTGTATGGTGCCGAAGGCCGGACTCGAACCGGCACGTATTTCTACGGTTGATTTTGAATCAACTGCGTCTACCGATTTCGCCACTTCGGCACTGAAGAGGTATGCGGAAAACGTTGTGAATTATACCTGTCACGCGCCACCATGCAAGCGCCAGCTTGCTCGCATCTCGCTAATTGCTGAAATTTTCAGCATTGCATACAGCGATGTGTAACCTTTGTCACACTCCAGGCACCCCGCCCTGCCATGCTCTACACTTCCCAGACCACACCAGAGAAGGACCAAAAAATGTCGATGATAAAAAGCTATGCCGCAAAAGAAGCGGGTGGCGAACTGGAAGTTTATGAGTACGATCCCGGTGAACTGAAGCCACAAGATGTTGAAGTGCAGGTGGATTACTGCGGGATCTGTCATTCCGATCTGTCAATGATCGATAACGAATGGGGATTTTCACAATATCCACTGGTTGCCGGGCATGAGGTGATTGGTCGCGTAGTGGCGCTCGGGAGTGCCGCGCAGGATAAAGGTTTGCAGGTCGGTCAGCGTGTCGGGATTGGCTGGACGGCACGCAGCTGCGGGCATTGCGATGCCTGTATTAGCGGTAATCAGATCAACTGCGAGCAAGGTGCGGTGCCGACGATTATGAATCGCGGTGGCTTTGCCGAGAAGTTGCGTGCGGACTGGCAATGGGTGATTCCACTGCCAGAAAATATCGACATTGAATCTGCCGGACCGCTGTTGTGCGGCGGTATCACGGTCTTTAAACCGCTGTTGATGCACCATATCACTGCCACCAGCCGCGTTGGGGTAATTGGTATTGGCGGGGTGGGGCGACTGTCCCCTTTACACATCTCCCGGCCCCCGAGGATCCCTGGCATATCCCTTGCCGCGTTTTTCCTTTTAAACAAAACATATAACATC
>OJJH01000250.1_pt1 | contig 21770 bp, 15 predicted proteins | sample 1596251 | NCBI WGS metagenome assembly OJJH01 (sample SAMEA4350153, study PRJEB24818) | metagenome | biome: human; feature: gut; material: faeces | place: Denmark | collected 2013-09
CCTTTATTTAGGGGTAATCCGGACAAAGGAGCGCATACAAAAGAGAATCCGGATATGGGACGTTATGAGAATCGCGACCCTCGTCTGAAAGCAACATTGATGCTACCGGGTATGGAATGGAACGGAAAGTTGTACACTAATAACTTACCGGCCAGCTCTACATGTTGTATTCGCAAATGGTTTACTCCCGAAAATACAGCAAACGAATATGACGGTAGCCTTGATTTCTATGTCATCCGTTATGCAGAGGTGTTATTGTCGCTCTCTGAAGCTATGATTGAAAAAGGCGGTTACTCCCAAGCGGAAGTTACCCGATATATCAATGAAGTCCGTGACCGCGTAGGCATGCCTGCCGTGGAAGAAGTAGAAGGAATCAATCTGAAACAAGAAGAGCTACGCTCCATTGTACGCCATGAGCGCCGTGTGGAACTTGCCTTTGAAGATTTACGTTTTGCCGACCTTTATCGCTGGAAAGATTTTGAGAATGCTCAGAAACGTATGCAGGAAGACAAGTCATTCTATGGCTTCGGAGTAGTCGAACGCGGTAATCTGCGTGGAGCACAGGATTTGGTATGGCCTATCCCACAAAGCGAGATTGACACAAACCCGATGTTGGAACAGCACAGTGAATGGAAATAATACTGCCTGATTATTGCAGTATATAAACAAAGAGTAAGCATGAAGCCGGAATAAATTGTGGCTTCGTGCTTACTCTTTGTTTATATACTGCGCAGACATTTACTTGTTTCAAAAATGTCTTTCTGTCATACAAAAAAACGGTACCTCGATTCACATCGCAGCACCGTCACAACACAAACACAAAATAAAACACGACAAAACTACTATGCAATCTTCCTGTTATGCCGGGGAGGCATATTCGCTGACTTGTATATATTCGCATACCAACAAGCAACTATCAGGCGATTTGCATATATAAAACATTCCATTTTCGTTTTTGTTCATGAAAAAGATGTCTTATACTTATTTTTTCTCCTTGTAATCTTTCAGAAAACCTTCCATCAGCCATTTAGCCAATGCCTGCCGATTGGAATTTATCACCAACCGGCGCTGGTCGAAGGTGTTTTGTATATTACCCAGTTCCACAAAAACGGAAGCGGGAGTAGTATGTGAAAGCACATACAGATTGCGTCCGTTCACTGTCCCGGAAAATCCCCGGTTCGGCTGATGTTTTCCGTATTTTGATTCAAATGTGTCTTTCATATTATTCGCCAGACGTTTACTTTCCGCTTTCTTGTTCGAATGATAGAAAAAGACATCTGTCTGTTTTCCTTTGCTACGGCTGTCTATATGGATAAAGATTGCCCGGCAGTAGGAGTAATTCTTACGGTCTTTCTGGTAAAGGGTATTTATCTTATTGCAACGTTGCTGAAGGCGCTGTACCTGATTTAACGGAATCGGATCGCCCATGCAAGTCTCCCGTTTGCTGTTCGACAGATATGAATCATCACGGATACCGTCTTTAGCATCTTGAATGATAACACGGACTTCCGCTCCTTCCTGCATCAGGTTACGCGCCAGACGAAGGGCGATGTCATAAGCATATTCGTCTTCGTGAAGTTCGTGCTTCCCCACGCGTCCGATAGCTCCGGGGTCGGGTCCGCCATGTCCGCTGACGACATAAAAGCAAGCACCTGCAAGACGGTTGGAAGTGACTTTGACATTTGCCAGTTCCTTTCCGAACAGGGGTTCGTTGATAGTAGTTCCTATTTTCGTCGTTTTGGCTTTCGAGGATTTCTGTTGGATTCCTGCACCTTTAGCGGTTGTATTTTTAGCCTCTGTATTTCCGGCGGAAGTTCTCGATGATTTCTTTACCGGTGGAATGACGTAGGTAACACCCACTTTTAAGACATTATTCTTTCCCAGTTTCTGCTTGTTCAGTTCGATAAAGTCATCATAATATTTCTTCGGAGAGCGGTTGTGTCTCAACAGGAAAGAAGAGATACCTTCTCCCGACTTCGGAGTAGCCTTCTGCTGCGCCCAAAGTGGCGTACCCGAAAAAAGAAAAATTAAGAATAAAAGAATATAGAGTTTATTTTTCATATCTACACAATTATCTCCTTCACATGAGTATCATTTCACTCATAAACAGGACAAAAATACAATTATTTTCCCTACTTTTGCGCCATTAAAACATTTTTTGAAATAAATCATTAAAACCAAATAACATTATGGCAAAACAATTCAAACCCGAAACCCTGTGCGTACAGGCAGGGTGGACGCCTAAAAAGGGCGAACCACGCGTATTGCCCATCTATCAAAGTACAACTTTCAAATACGATACCAGCGAGCAAATGGCACGTCTTTTCGATTTGGAAGACAGCGGTTACTTCTATACCCGCCTGCAAAACCCTACGAATGACGCTGTTGCCGCCAAAATTGCCGCTCTCGAAGGTGGTGTAGCCGCCATGCTGACTTCCAGCGGTCAGGCTGCCAACTTCTATGCTATCTTTAATATCTGCCAGGCAGGTGACCATTTCGTTTGCTCTTCCGCTATCTACGGTGGTACTTTCAACCTGTTCGGCGTAACTATGAAGAAACTTGGCATTGACGTCACTTTCGTCAGCCCGGATGCCAGCGAAGAAGAAATCTCCGCAGCTTTCCAGCCTAATACAAAGGCATTGTTCGGTGAAACAATATCCAATCCTTCTCTCGAAGTGCTGGACATTGAAAAATTTGCCCGTATTGCACACAGTCACGGTGTTCCTTTGATTGTTGACAATACTTTCCCGACTCCGATTAACTGCCGCCCGTTCGAATGGGGAGCGGACATCGTTGTTCACTCCACTACCAAATATATGGACGGACACGCTACCAGCGTAGGCGGCTGTATCGTAGATAGCGGCAACTTCGACTGGGATGCTCATGCCGATAAATTTCCCGGACTTTGCACACCGGACGAGTCTTATCACGGACTGACTTATACAAAAGCATTCGGCAAAGGTGCTTATATCACTAAGGCTACTGCACAATTAATGCGTGACCTCGGCAGTATCCAAAGCCCGCAAAACGCTTTCTTACTGAACCTGGGACTTGAAACGCTTCACTTACGTATGCCTCAGCATTGCAGTAACGCACAGAAAGTAGCCGAATATCTGTCCAAGAACGAGAAGGTAGCCTGGGTAAACTACTGCGGACTGCCGGATAATAAATATTACGCTTTAGCACAGAAATATATGCCGAACGGTTCCTGCGGAGTTATCTCTTTCGGTCTGAAAGGCGGACGCGATGTATCTATCAAATTTATGGATTCATTGGAATTCATCGCTATCGTTACTCATGTAGCGGATGCACGTAGTTGTGTGCTTCACCCGGCAAGCCATACGCACCGTCAGTTGTCGGACGAACAGCTTATGGAAGCAGGAGTACGCCCGGACTTGATTCGTCTGTCGGTAGGTATCGAAAATGCGGATGATATTATCGCAGATATCGAACAGGCACTGAATGCATAAAGACACTGTATTGACATAAAACTAAAAAAAGACACGGAATTAAATATCTACCGTGTCTTTTTTTAATGCGGCTTTATCACTTATTCTGCTGGTCGGATTCCAAAACTACTCGTAAATACAACATAAAGCACCTTCCCATTCTCCGGTAATAAAATTTCAGTCAAATAGGAAGAATCCGTCACATCTTCCATCCAGTAAATCATAGTAGGGCCTACGCTTTTGGTAGAAGGGGACCGTTTGAATGAGGGCTCCAAATAGAATTTATGCTGTCTATCGGCATTGTCAGCATCTTTGTAGCTAAAAGTAAAAGTCACACACTGTTTGTCAATAATCAAATCATCATCATGTCCCACTTGATAAGTTCCTTCAGCACGTATCTCGCCATTCTCCGTTTTCAATATAAAACTGCCGTTGCCATCTGCCATAAAATTATAAACATCATCCGGTTGCAGAATACAAACTTCCTGTCCTTTTATAAAGGAATATTTCTGCATCATCACCTCATTTACCGATCCCAACAGTTCTTTATTCTCATCCTTCCCCATTGATAAAAGCTCATCATTAACACTGACAACAAACCCAGTCTGCTCTCTGCAGAACAACGAAATTACTCCATACGAAACAGTTACGGGTAAAACAACGCTATTCCCTTTCTTATCACTGACAGTAACAGCGGCCTTTCCTTTTTTACCATGTGAACTTATCAATAATCGGTCATTGCTGACAGTTGCCGTCACAATAGTTTCATCCGAACTCTGTGCAGAGTAACCGCCTTTTCCATTAGCAATTCCAATATCTTCCGTTCCCCGTCCATTGAGATACAAAGTTGTAGAAGAAATCGTGTTCGTACAAGTTCCCGGTTCATTGATAAGTTGTGAACCGCTGAATAAAATAATCTCTGCATCATCCTGACAAGCAGACATACAGAATGTCATAACAGACAAAAGAAAGAAGCCCAGTAAAGTTTTTGTTTTCATGTTTTCAGTTATAAGTTTGTCTTTTTTATATTGTTTTGCAAAGATATTAAAGTATTATGTAAAAAAGAATCCTTTATTAAGGAAATACATAATAAAAAAGGTGCGCCTTCGATAACTCTCAGACGCACCTCCACACTTCATACACAAACATTAAATTTATCAGGCTCCAGGTGCTCGTCTATATAGCGGATGCCCTCTACCTTAAAAAGCCCCCGCAAAAGCGTATAGTTCAGCATCCGTTGTACCAGATACGGAGTACCTTGCAGACAACTCTGATAGATTACCTCCTGCAAATCAGGCGCAAAACGATCCGGGTCGACTCCCGGAAGCAAATAACCGCAAATCTTGCAGTGCGTCAGTACATCAATAAGCTGCTGTAACCAGAAAGCCTCTTCCCGCTCAAAAGAAGAACGGTATTCTGTATCTGCGGCAATATCCAGCAGTAAGGTTTTACCCAGCGAATGCAGCAGAGTAAGGTATCCGTTCACTGTTATGAAAAGTAAGTCCATACACGAACTGTCCATTCGTACCTGCTTTTGCTGCACATGACTTCTTATCTCATTGGCAAAATCTGAAAGACAAATACGAAACAGACAAGTCTTGCTGGGGAAGAGTTTGTAAAGCGTGCGCTTCGACATCTTCATCCCCTTGGCTATATCATCCATAGTCAGTCCGCCGGCACCGTGCAGGTACATTTCCCGCTTGGTGTAGTCGAGTATCCTACCTCGCAGTGCTTCAGGATTCATACATACCTCCTTACATTCTGCCGCCGCCCAGAGCCTGATACAGAGTAATCACGCCCTGGATTTCGGTGAAGCGGTTCGCCACTTGTGAAAGTTGCGCACTCAACAGCGTTTGCTGCGCTGTCAATACTTCCAGATAGGTAGTGCTGCCATGCTTCATCAAAAGACTGGTGCTCCGGGCAGCCGTTTGCAGAGAAGTAACCTGCTTGTCATAGTAAGCAGCTTTCTCACGGGCAGTCTGATACTGTACCAATGCTTCATTTACTTCCACGCCTGCATTCAGCAATGTCTGTTCAAAGCTGAGACGGGCTTCTTCCTGTTGCGCTTTCGCTATTTTCAACTGGGCGATGTTAATACCTTTATTAAACAAAGGTTGCGTCAGGGAAGCTATCGCAGAAGCGACAAACTTGCCCGGGTTGATAATCATGCTTCCGGCACTGTTAGTCCAACCGGCACTACCACTCAACGTAATGGAAGGATAGAAAGCGGCACGGGCTGCATTCGTCGTATAGAACGCCTGCGCCAAAGAGAACTCTGCACTACGCACGTCAGGACGGTTGGAAAGCATCTGCAAAGGAATACCTACGGAAAAATTCTCCGGCAATTGCTGATTAGCCAGTTTTCCCCGTTGTATTTTGTGGGGAGTTTCCGCCAATAACAGAGCCAGTGAGTTCTGCGCCTGATTCACTTGTTCTTTCAGACTGAGAACCGTCGTACATATATTATAATAGGTAGCCTCGGTCTGCGCCAGCCCGGCTTCGTTCATCATACCGGCGTTCTTCATGGCACGGGCGGTTTTCACGCTCTCTTTCCAGGCAGCTTCGGTAGCCACGGAAATCTCGTATTGGGAATCGAGCATCAACAATGTATAATAGGTATTCGCTACGGCAGCTACCAACTGCGTTTTCACGGCTTGTTCATACTCCTTGCTCTGTTCGTAAGCTGCTTTCGCACGACGTTTGGCAGTGGTCACCTTTCCGAAGATATCCAGTTCCCAAGAAGCGGTCACCGGCAACGAATAGGTCTGCGCAGCCTTGCCACGGTCGAAGCTGCTTACAGCTCCTTCTGGTGCAAGAAACAGGGAAGGGAGATAAGACAGTTTGGACGTCATCAGAGCGGCTTCCGACTCTTTGACACGCAAATGCGCCGTCTGCATATCCGTATTCCGTACTAGAGCCGAATCAATCAGGTTCTGCAAGTACGGGTCGGTGAACACTTCCCGCCAGGAAAGGTTACCGAAGTTTGCCGTATCGGTGGCAGCGAGGGATTCGCTGCCGTAAAGTCCTTCGGGGACTTCCGATACCGGTTTGTATTTATTGTAGATACCGCAACTGCTCAATACAAGCGTTGCTGCGGATAAGATTATTATTTTTCTCATTATCAATTATTTTTTCCAGCTTTAGACTTTTCTTCTTCACTTATCTTGATTTCCTCTTCAATCTGCCAGTCCTCGGTAGGCATGCTCTGCACCGGACGCAAGCGTTCCTGCAACCATTGGAAAGCAATAAACAGGGTAGGCACAATGAAAAGCAGTGCCAGCGTTCCGATAGTCATACCACCGACTACACCTGTACCCAGAGAACGGTTACCGTTCGCCCCTACTCCACTGGACATCATCAACGGGAACAGACCGAAAATCATTGTCAAAGCCGTCATCAGAATCGGACGCAGACGGGCTTTAGCCGCACTTACAGCAGAAGCAATCAGTCCCATACCTGCCTTACGGCGTTCGGCTGCATACTCGGTCAGCAAGATGGCCGTTTTCGCGAGCAAACCAATCAACATAATCAAACCTGTCTGCAGATAGATATTATTCTCCAGCCCGAACATCCAGGCAAAGAGGAAGCTACCCATCAATCCGCAAGGTACGCTCAACAGAACGGCAAAGGGAATGATAAAGCTCTCGTACAGCGCACTCAGGATAAGGTAAATCATCAGGAAGCAGATACCGAAGATAATCATCGTCGTACCGCTCTGCTGGTTTTCCTCACGGGTGATGCCGCCGTAATCATAGCCGTATCCTTTCGGAAGTGCCTGTTCGGCAGTTTCCTGTACCGCCTTGATAGCGTCTCCGGTACTGTATCCGTCTGCAGGCATGGCATTCACCGCAATAGAGTTGTACATATTGAAGCGGCTCAACGATTCCGCACCATAGCTGCGAGTCAACGTTACAAACTGGCTCAACGGAGCCATTTCCCCATTAGACATACGTACAAACGCATTATCCAGTGAATTTTCGTCCAAACGGAACATCGGGTCTGCCTGAATCATTACTCTATACACTTTGGAGAAACGGTTGAAATTGGACACATACTGACCGCCGTAATAACCGGACAAAGTACTCAACACCGCATTCGGCGTAATTCCGGCACGCTTACATTTGGCAGCATCCACCTCTACCGTCCACTGCGGATAACGCACGTCGAACGTAGAATATGCCATTGCAATCTCCGGACGCTGATTCAGTGCACCCAGATATTGCTGGGTAGTCGTAAAGAAGTCGTTTACATCACTGCCCATTTTATCCTGCATATGAAGTTCCAGCGCATTCCCCATACCATATCCCGGAATCATACCCGGAGAAATGGCAAAGACACTCGCATCCTTAATATCAGCCGTGCGACCGTACACCTGACCGATGACTGCCTGCACATTATCTTCATCATTCGGACGTTCGTCCCATGGTTTCAACTTCAGAATCAACATACCGAACGAGCTTCCCTGTCCTGCCAGCAATCCGTAACCAGACACTTTCTGCACGTGCTTAACCTGCGGAATATCCATCACTCGTTTTTCAATGCGTTCCATCACTTCGTCAGTAGTCGCCAGCGAGCTACCCGCCGCCGTACTTACATTGACAAATACCACGCCCTGGTCTTCGTCCGGCACCAGACTGGTCTTGGTCGTATTCATCAGGAATACCAGTAATACCACGGAACAAGCGAGCAACGACCATGCCAGCCACCTGCGTTTGATAAAGACCAATACGATATTCTTATATTTCTCTATCAGTATATCAAAAGCCGAATTGAAAGCCTTACGGAAGCGTGCCGCAAAATTATTCTTCTGCGTACCGTCTTCATTAATATAGGGTTTCAGCAACAGGGCACACAACGCCGGGCTCAACGTCAACGCATTGACAGCCGAAATACCTACAGCGACCGCCATTGTCAGACCGAACTGCGTATAGAACGTACCGGAAGTACCGCCCATGAAAGACACCGGAATAAATACCGCCATAAACACCAGAGATGAGGTGATTACCGCATTGCTGATACCTTTCATTGCATCGATACTTGCCATATAGGATGACCTGTACCCCACGTCGAAGCGTGCCTGCACCGCCTCGACGACAATAATGGCATCATCCACCACCGTACCGATGACGAGCACTAACGCAAAGAGCGTCAACAGGTTGATACTGAATCCCGCTATCGCCATGAAAGCGAACGTACCGATAAGCGAGACAATCACTCCCACCAAAGGAATCAGCGTAGAGCGGAAGTCCTGCAAGAACACATATACCACCAGGATAACCAAGATGATAGCTTCAATCAACGTCTTCACTACTTCATGGATAGAAGCGAAAAGGAAGTCGTTCGAGCTCATCATCTGCGTCAGTTTCACCCCTTTCGGAAGATCTTTGCGGGCTTCTTCGAGAAATTTATCAATGTTCTGGTTTACTTCGGTCGCATTGGAGCCTGCCGTCTGGAACACCATACACGAAATACCCGGATGACCGTCCATACCACCATGATAAGCATAGCTGTCCTGTCCCAGTTGTATCTCGGCAATGTCCTTCAGTTTCAGGACTTCTCCATTGTCAGTAGAGCGGATGACGATTTCCCCAAATTCTTCGGGGGTAATCAGACGTCCTTTATATTTCATCGTGTATTGATAAGTCTCGTTGGAGTTTTCACCAAACGAACCGGTTGCCGATTCGATATTCTGTTCGGCAAGCACACCGGTGATGTCAGACGGAATCAGCTTGTATTGAGCCATCACGTCCGGCTTCATCCATACACGCATACTATACTCACCACCCATAATCATCAGGTCGCCCACACCCGAAATACGGAGTATCTCCGGTTTCAGATTGATGCTGATATAGTTGGAAAGGAAGTTTTCATCATAACTGTCGTCCGGGCTTGAAAGCGAGAACATCTGCAAGATACTCGTCTGACGTTTGGAAGTGGTCACACCGACCTGGGTAACTTCCGCCGGAAGCTGTCCCGTAGCCCGCGACACGCGATTCTGCACGTTGACGGCTGCCATGTCCGGGTCTGTCCCCTGTTTGAAGTACACGGTAATGCTCACCGTACCTGCATTGGTAGCGGTAGAAGTCATATACGTCATATCTTCCACACCGTTGATAGCCTCTTCCAACGGTGCTATTACACTCTTCTGTAAAGTTTCCGCACTGGCACCATAATAAGTGGTACTCACCATAATGGTAGGCGGGGCAATATCCGGATATTGCTCAACGGGCAGACTGAACAGCCCGATGATACCCACAACGACAATCGTGATAGAAATGACTGCCGATAATACGGGGCGTTCAATAAAGGTTCTTAAATTCATGGATGATTCCTCCTTTGTTTAATTTTCAGTAGTAGTTGTTGCAGGTGCCGCAGCGCTCTTTGCCTTGATAGGCGTGCCTTCACGAAGCAATCCTACACCTTCCGCAACAATCACGTCGCCGGGAGCCAATCCCTCGTCTACAATAAATTCACGGCCGCCGTTCACACGAGTCACTTGTACCAGATTCGATTGGGCCTTACCGTCTACTACCTTATATACATATCTCTTATCCTGAATCTCAAAAGTAGCGCCTTGCGGAATTACCAACGCTCCCGCTTTCCGAACAGGAATAATCACATTTCCCGCACCGCCGCTATGCAGCAATCCTTCCTTGTTGGGGAATACGGCACGCAGGCTGACAGTACCTGTCGAGCGGTCGATAACCCCGCTGATAGATTCGATTTGCCCCTGTTCGGGATAAGCCGATTTGTCATTCAGTTGCAAGTCGATAGCAGGCATGCTTTTCAACGCTTCCTCTTTCGAGCCATACTGGCGGATAAGTCCCAGTAACTGGTTTTCCGTCATTGAAAAATAAACGTACATATCCGAATTGTCGGAAACCGTAGTCAACGGTTCGGGGAGGCTGGAGCTTACCAATGCCCCAACACGGTAAGGCAATGTGCCTACCACTCCGTCCGCCGGACTTTTCACTACCGTATAAGAAAGATTGTTACGGGCGCTCACTTCCTGCGCTTTTGCCTGTGCCAGTTGTGCTTTGGCGGACAGGAGAGAATTCTTCGCCGTATTGAGGTCGAAAGAGGAAACTACGTTTTCCTTATACAGTTCCTCTTTACTGTTATAAGTCAACTGTGCCGTAGCAAGAGAAGCCTCGGCAGCTTCTACATTGGCTACCGCCGTCTGCCAGGCAGCTTCATACGGCACCTGATCAATGATGAACAATGTCTGTCCGTTCTTCACACGCTGTCCTTCCGTCACACAGACTTTTGTCAGCGTACCGCCTACCTGCGGATAGATATCAATATCCTGACGTCCGCGGATAGTCGCCGAGTACGTGCTCGAAATCATCCGATCGGTCGGAGAAACGGTCATTACTTCATATCCTGTTTCCATTTGTGCCGGTGGAGCTTGTTTACAGCCTGTCGCAGCAACCAGACAGCAGAGTAACAATAGTCCCTGCTTCACTTTACTAATCTTTTTACTCATTGTATTACCTATTATTTTTTTGAACGCGGCAAAGGTAGACTCTTTTCTTCATAGAAAACTGGTCATAGTGTTTTGAGTTTTGTTCATTTTCGGAACATCAAAGCTAATATTTAGTAAAAATGTTCTATTTTTGCCGCCTAAACAAGAATTGTATATGAAAAAGAGAGAATCCATACTAGCCGTACTCCAAGAAGATTTTGTGGCAGGAGTCGACGAGGATCTGTCACCTATCATGCATCACCTGTGGAAACTGGAAGGGGGAGCTATCTACTTCTGCCGGAGCGGGTGGGCGCATGCCACGATTGACTTGAAAGATTATGAAATCGTAAAAAATACCCAAGTAGTGCTCTTGCCGGGAACCATTATCCGCATCAACGGCACCAGCAGTGATTTCAGTGCTTCTTTCTTCGGTTTCCCAAAAGAAATGTTCCGGGAAGCCTGTCTCCGGTTCGAACCTATCTTTTTCCGGTTTATTAAGGAAAAGCCGTGCTATGTGCTCCCCAAAGAAAATACCGGAGCTATCAAAGGGCTTATCCATGCGACAACGGCTATCTACAACGACCGCAAAAACCGTTTCCGAAGCCAGATAGCCAAGAATCATCTCCAGTCGTTCATGCTGGATATTTATGATAAGTGTTACCGTTATTTCGACAGACAGGAAATAGAAGGAGGAAGCCGCCAGGATGAAATTTTCAAGAATTTCATCGCACTGGTACACGAGAATTGTATCTCCCAGCGGGAAGTCGGTTTCTACGCCAACAAGCTCTGTATTTCCACCAAATACCTGACGGGTATCTGCCGCAGCGTAACGGGTGAACCCGCCAAGAAGATTATCGATGACTTCGCCATTCTTGAAATAAAGGTACTGCTTCAATCCGGCGAAATGACGATACAAGGAATAGCGGATAAACTCGGTTTCCCCGACCAGTCTTATTTAGGAAGATACTTCAAACGGCACGAAGGAATATCTCCGAAAGAGTATCAGAGCAAGTACTCGATATAAAACAGAATTAAATTCCACATACCGCTACTTTCACCATTGTCCGCCGTATTGCCCACAACGCGCACAGCAATGAACAGACAGCACATACTACAAATGTCACTCCGGTAGATAAAAGTATATTCCCCAGTCCTACCAACGGAGAGACGATTCCGCCCGAAGCGAAGCAGAGAGCACCCAGCAAAGCGGAAGCTGCCCCGGCGTAGCGGCGCTCGCAATCCATAGCCAAAGTAGTGGAAGCAGTGAAGGTCAGCCCCATCATAAACAGCAGTGCAAACATAAGCAGTTCATACGTCCAAAAGCCACATCCGCCATACAATGCTATCATCATGCAGACCGACAGAACCAGCATGCCGATACATCCGGTCAGTGTTCCATTCTCCGTCCGCTGGAATTTCACTGAAAGGGCTGCCGCCACTCCGATAGCTACTGCATTCACCGCAAAGCAAATACTAAAAGCGAATGGAGAAAATCCGTAATGTTGCTGTACAATGAATGGCGAAGAAGCGATGTAGGCAAACAGGATGCCTTGCGCAAAAGCGAGCTGCAGCACATAAAGCATATACCGACGGTTATGGACAATGACGCCGAAACTACGGAAAGTGGAAACGACTCCTGCCTTTGAACGTTTCTCTATAGGCAACGATTCTTTAAAACGGATACAGCCAATGCCAAGTACGATACCGATAAACAGTAATATCACAAAAATGCCCTGCCAACCAACGCTTCCGGTCAGCAGTCCGCCAATGACCGGGGCAGCGACAGGGGCAACTCCGTTTATCGCTCCGATAACAGCCAGCATCTTAGCCAGTTCCTTTCCCGAAAACTTGTCCGTTGCCACCGAACGGGAAATAACGATTCCCCCCGCTCCTGCTATACCTTGTATGAACCTTAAAGTGACAAACGAATAAATGTCCGGTGCAAAAAGGCAGAATATGGTGGAGAGAACGAACAGCACCATTGAAGCCAACAACAACGGACGTCTGCCGTACTTATCACTAAGCGGGCCGAAAAAGATTTGTCCGGCCGCCAGTCCTATCATACTGGTAGTAAGTCCCATTTGCACCATTGGCAGGCTTGCAGAAAAATAGTCCGCCATCACCGGCAGACTAGGTAAATACATATCCGTTACAAAAGGTCCGAACGCTGATAACATTCCTAACAGTATCAGCAAAAACACCTTTGAGTTCTCCTTATTTATTGCATTCATAATCAATTGTTTTTTTAATCGGAGACAAAGGTAAAGCATTTGTTCTGCCCGCTTATAGACTAATTCCGAACAAAACAGGGCTTTTTCAGAACAGACGTATTAATAAGTACTTCTTTCACCTGTAAGTTGTACTTGTTCCTATTAGTTTAAGTACATCATATACAGTATTCATGTACTTGGTTACAATGATTCTTGTACATCTTTCCCTCTTTTCTTCTACATGATATCCCCAAAAGGATTCGTTAAAAAACATTATATTTACGCATATACAAGGTCACAACTTAGCTGTTTTTTTTCATAATTTTGCAAATCGAAAATAGAAAAGCAGGTATCAAGATGAAACTAAAGCATTATCAAATAGCCACTCGTTATAAAAACAAAATGGATGACTTCCACGGTTGGGGTGTAGCTGTACAGATTTGATAATTTCCAAAAGAACTACTCGCCATGATGCGAAATGCCACCTCACCGGAAATGGCATGATACAAGAGCGCATATTTATCATTATCAATTAAATTTCTTTTCATTTTATGAGCAAAAAAAGATGGCTCATAGTAGCGCTATGCGTAATACTATGCAGCCAGGGTTCATTTGCCCAAACGCTTAACAGGAAAGTTTTGGGCATCAACGAAATGTTCCGTCTGGCAGACGAGAACAGTCAGAGTATTCAAACGTATAAAACCGGAAAGGAAGCTGCTGATGAGGCCTTGAAAGCTGCCAAGTCACAACGTCTGCCGGACATCGGCGCGTCGCTCTCTTTCAGTTATCTGGGTGACGGATATTTGTGGAACCGTGACTTCAAGAACGGACAGAACATTCCGATGCCTCATTTTGGCAATAACTTTGCACTGGAAGCACAGCAAGTCATCTATGCAGGTGGAGCTATCAACAGCAGCATTTCACTGGCAGAACTAGGGCAACAAATGGCTGCTTTGGACTGGCAGAAAAACCGCCAGGAAATACGTTTTCTCCTGACCGGCTACTACCTGGATTTATATAAGCTAAATAATCAAGTACAAGTATTGCAGAAGAACCTTGATTTGACAGAACAAGTGATTCGCAATATGGAAGCGCGGCGTACACAGGGAACAGCTCTGAAGAATGACATCACCCGTTATGAATTACAAAAGGAAACATTGAAACTGCAACTGGCAAAGGTACAGGATGCGTGCAAAATCATGAACCATCAACTGGTAACGACCCTGCATCTCCCTGCCGGAACGGAAATTATCCCCGACTCAACTTTGCTGGACGAAGAGGTAAAAGCACTGGCGGAAAATGACTGGCAACTGCTGGCTTCACAGAGTAATGTAGGTTTGCAACAAGCCCTACTGGCTGTGAAAATGAACGAGCAAAAGGTGAAGTTGGAACGTTCGGAGTTACTTCCTAAAATTGCGCTTGTAGCCGCCGAGCATTTGGACGGTCCTATCACTATTGAAGTTCCTGTACTCGATAATAACTTTAATTACTGGTATGTAGGAGTAGGAATCAAATACAACCTTTCTTCTTTATTCAAGAGCAACAAGAAAGTGCGCCAAGCCAAACTGAATGTACGCAGGGCACAAGAGGAATATTCTTTAGCACAAGAACAGATAGAGAATGGTGTCCAAGCCAATTACGTCAACTTTCTGACCTCTTTCACAGACCTTCGCACGCAAGAGAAAAGCGTGGAGCTTGCCGACCAAAATTACAGTGTAACCAGCAACCGCTATAAGAACGACCTTGCGCTGCTTACAGATATGCTCGATGCCAGTAATATGAAGCTGAGTGCTGACCTGAATCTGGTCAATGCACGCATCAACGTGATTTACAGTTACTATAAAATGAAATACATTACACATACCCTTTAAAAATATAACAAGATTATGATAGCTAGAAAAACCCAAAAGATTATATACAACATTCTGATTCTTTGTTTTCTCATTGGTGGTACCACTTATGTTTGTTCCCGGTTCATTCATTTGGGAAATATCGAATATACCGACAATGCACAAGTGAAACAGCATATCACACCTATCAACACCCGTGTACCGGGCTTTATCAAAAAGATATGCTTTGAAGAATACCAGCAGGTACGCAAAGGGGATACGCTCGTTATCATTGAAGATGCTGAGTTCCGGCTTCGTGTAGCCCAGGCGGAAGCAGACCTGGCAAATGCCACTGCGGGACGCCAAGCAACCACTGCCGGTATCGCCACCACCCAAAACAATCTGAGTGTAAGTGATGCAAGCATTGAAGAAGTACGCGTACAAATGGAGAATGCCAAACGTGAACTGAACCGTTTTGAGAAGTTATTGAAGGAAGATGCTGTGACAAAACAACAGTATGATAATGTACATACAGCTTATGAAGCAGCCAAAGCCCGTTACGAACAAGTGTCACGCGCCAAACAATCCACTTCTTTGGTGAAAAATGAACAGACGCACCGCCTAGGGCAAAACGAAGCAGGTGTCCGCCTGGCAGAAGCAGCATTGGAACTTGCCCGGCTGAATCTTTCGTATACGGTAATCATTGCTCCGTGTGACGGTACAACCGGAAAGAAAGAGATTCTGGAAGGCCAATTGGTACAACCGGGACAGACCATGGTCGATATCGTAGACAGCAGCGACCTGTGGGTAATCGCCAATTATCGAGAAACCCAACTTTCCAATATCAGGGAAGGCGCCGAGGTAGATATGACAGCCGATGCAGTGCCGGGTGTTACTTTCAAAGGGATTGTGGAATCCATTTCCGATGCTACCGGAGCAGCGTTCTCAATGATTCCGCAAGACAATGCGACGGGGAACTTCGTAAAAGTGGAACAACGAATCCCCGTCCGTATCAGTCTGAAAGGGAACAAGCCGGAGGATTTAAAACGCTTGCGTGCCGGATTCAACGTAGAATGTGAGGTGAAATATTAACGTATGGGAGCACCTGTTTTAAATGGGCCTTTCGTGATGCCTATGTTCCGTAGCTTTGTGCCGCGGAAGATGCAACCGTGGATTTATCTGTTCATAGCCGTCACTTTCCAGCTTTCGGGTGGCGTGTATTTGGGAGCCTTGAATCAGATGATTGGTGGCATGGCACTGATGCGTGAGGATATATTGATGTGCTTGTACGCCAATCTCGCAGGCATGGCCATCTATTTCCCTTTGTTGTTCCGTATGAAGTTCCGTTTCACGAATAAGACACTGCTTACATCGGCGGCATTGGGAGTGCTGCTTTGTAACCTGATTGCTCCGCATATTACTTTCCTTCCGCTATTGTGGCTGATATGTTTCATCGAAGGTATATGCAAGATTCAGGGAACCTTTGAATGTATGTCCAACATTCAGTTGTGGATGACCCCCAAACGGGATTTTACCGTTTTCTTTCCCTGGCTTCATATCATTGTACTGGGCAGTATCCAGTTGTCGGACTTGATAACGACTTATTTAATGTATCATTACCATTGGACATACATGAATCTCTTCATTGCAGGATTGATGCTGATAGTCCTGCTGATACAATTCACCTGTGTGAAGCATTTCCGGTTCATGCGTAAGTTTCCCCTGTTCGGTATTGACTGGCTGGGGGCAGCACTTTGGGCAGCCTTATTAGCCGAGATAGCTTACCTCTTCAACTACGGCGACTGGTACGACTGGTGGAACAGTCCGGTAATCCGCCAATTGACGATAGCAATCTTTGTCACTTTAGGGTTCTGCATCTGGCGTATGATGACTATCCGCCACCCATTCCTTGAACCTAAGATGTGGAGTTATCGTTACTTTTTACCCTTGTTGGGTTTAGTCACATTGGTGGAAGCTTTTCTCGCAACCGAACACGTTTTAGAGGAAGTCTTTTATGAAGAGGTGATGAAATATGAAGAACTGGTAAGCGTACAACTAGACTGGTTTGCTATAATCGGCATAGTAACCGGTTGCTTGTTCTCTTATTGGTGGATGCACATCAGACAGTATAATTATGTACGCCTCATCATAGTCGGCCTCATAGGACTGATCGGCTATCTGGTCGGTTTCTATCTGACGCTCTCCACCGATATTCATATATCGCAGCTTTATATGCCGACGATATGCCGCGGTTTTGCCTATGCGGTGTTAAGCGCCACTTTCATGGTCTGCCTGGAAGAGATTATGACCTTTCAGCACTTTTTCCAGAGTTTAAGCGTGTTCAATATGCTTCACATGGTAGTCGGCGGCGTATTAGGTTGTGCAGTCTATGCACAGGGACTGGCTTATTACGTTCCTGACAACCTGGCACGTTACGGTTCGGCAATCGACCATGTATCTTTCAGCAGCAATCCGTTTAATCTCGGTCATTATATGGAAGAATTTATCAGTCAGATGATGGAAGTGAGCATCAAGCAAATCTATGGCTGGGTGGCTTATGCCTGTATCTTCCTCTTCCTGTTGTTGCTGCTTTATGATTTCCCGGTTCGACGCTCTCTGAAAAGTATGCCGAGTTGGAAAGAGGTGGCAAGGGAGGTGAAAAACACGTTCTGGCGCACTACACATACACCGACTGAGAAAGAATAAGCAATACAATAATATCAGGAGCACGATTGTATAAATAAATACCAACCGTGCTCCTTTCACAAACAAGACACAATTACAATTAAATTACATATAGATTCATTATTTTAATCACTTTGCTATAAAATTAATAGAAATTATCTCAGTAAGGCTACAATTTCTAACTTTTATTCCTACATTTGCAGCCAAATGATAACTTATTAATAAATAATACAGATACTATGGCTAAAATAACCAAAGAAGCCGCTTTGCTCTACCACTCACAGGGCAAACCTGGTAAGATTGAGGTAGTTCCTACCAAACCGTACAGTACACAAACAGATTTAGCACTCGCATATTCTCCCGGCGTAGCAGAACCATGCCTCGAAATAGAGAAAAATCCACAGGACGCGTATAAATACACTGCGAAAGGTAACCTTGTTGCCGTTATCTCTAACGGTACAGCCGTACTCGGACTGGGTGATATAGGCGCATTGAGCGGCAAACCGGTAATGGAAGGCAAAGGTCTGCTTTTCAAAATCTATGCGGGTATTGACGTCTTCGATATCGAAGTGGACGAGAAAGACCCCGAAAAATTCATCGCAGCGGTGAAAGCTATCGCTCCTACTTTCGGTGGTATCAATCTGGAAGATATAAAAGCACCGGAATGTTTCGAAATCGAACGCCGTCTGAAAGAAGAACTGGATATCCCGGTGATGCACGACGACCAGCACGGAACGGCTATCATCTCCAGTGCCGGACTGGTAAACGCCCTGCAAGTGGCCGGAAAGAAAATCGAAGATGTGAAAATCGTTGTTAACGGTGCAGGTGCATCTGCCGTATCTTGTACCAAATTGTATGTTTCACTGGGTGCACGTCTCGAAAATATCGTCATGCTGGACAGCAAAGGCGTAATCAGCAAAACACGTACCGACCTGAACGAACAGAAAAGATACTTCGCCACCGACCGCACAGATGTCCATACACTGGAAGAAGCAATCAAAGGCGCAGATGTATTCCTCGGCCTGTCGAAAGGAAATGTGCTGAGCCAGGATATGGTGCGCAGCATGGCTCCGATGCCTATCGTATTTGCACTGGCTAACCCTACGCCGGAAATCTCCTACGAAGAAGCGATGTCAGCCCGTCCCGATGTATTGATGGCAACCGGACGTTCCGACTATCCGAACCAGATTAATAATGTAATCGGTTTCCCGTACATCTTCCGTGGCGCATTGGACACGCATGCCAAAGCGATCAACGAGGAAATGAAGATTGCCGCTGTACACGCCATCGCCAATCTGGCAAAACAACCTGTACCTGATGTCGTAAATGCAGCCTATCATGTAAACAACCTCTCTTTCGGCCCGGAATATTTCATCCCGAAACCGGTAGACCCGCGTCTCATCACAGAAGTTTCCTGTGCCGTAGCAAAAGCCGCTATGGAAAGCGGAGTAGCCCGCACCGAAATCAAAGACTGGGACGCTTACTGCGTACATCTGCGTGAACTGATGGGATATGAGTCCAAACTGACCCGCCAACTGTATGATACAGCCCGTCGCCATCCGCAACGTGTAGTGTTTGCCGAAGGCATCCACCCGAATATGCTGAAAGCTGCCGTTGAAGCGAAAGCCGAAGGCATCTGCCATCCTATCTTATTAGGAAACGATGAAGCTATCGGCAAGCTGGCAGAAGAACTCGACCTCAGCCTGGAAGGTATCGAAATCGTCAATCTCCGCCACCCGGACGAATCGGAACGCCGCGAACGATACTCACGCATCCTTGCGGAAAAGCGTGCACGCGAAGGTTTTACTTACGAAGAAGCCAACGACAAGATGTTCGAACGCAACTACTTCGGTATGATGATGGTAGAAACCGGAGATGCCGACGCATTCATCACCGGGCTTTATACAAGATACAGCAACACTATCAAAGTAGCCAAAGAAGTAATCGGCATTCAACCCGGATTCAATCATTTCGGAACGATGCACATTCTTAACTCCAAGAAAGGTACTTACTTCCTGGCAGATACCTTGATCAACCGTCATCCGGATACGGAAACCTTGATTGACATCGCCAAACTGGCTGACAAGACAGTCCGTTTCTTCAACCATACACCGGTCATCTCGATGCTGTCGTACTCCAACTTCGGCGCCGACACCTCCGGCAGCCCTGTCAAAGTACACGGAGCGGTGAGCTATATGCAAAAGGAATATCCAGAACTAGCTATCGACGGTGAAATGCAGGTGAACTTTGCCATGAACCGCGAACTGCGTGATGCCAAATATCCGTTTACCCGCCTGAAAGGTAAAGATGTGAACACACTGATCTTCCCGAACCTGAGTTCTGCAAATGCCGGATACAAACTGCTGCAGGCAATGGATCCCGACACAGAATTTATCGGCCCTATCCAGATGGGATTGAACAAGCCTATCCACTTCACCGACTTCGAAAGTTCCGTCCGCGACATTGTCAATATCACTGCCGTAGCCGTGATTGACGCTATCGTAGACAAAAAGAAAAAAGAAAGCAAATGAGAAGACCGTTATCAAAATCACAAATAGTTTGCGTCAGCCTGCTTTGGCTGGCGCTTTGCTATTTAGTTCTTACAAAAGCAGAACGGATTGACGGAATGACGCTAGTAATGCTTATCATTTCGGCAGCATTAGTCTTTATTCCCGTCTATAAGTCTATCAAAAAGAACAAATAAATATCTTTTTTTTCACTTTTAATGCGATAAAATATCAAATTTGATGTTTTATCGCATTTTTCTTTATAAAATGTTTGCTAGTTCAAATTTTATCTTTACTTTTGCAACCGCATAAGAGAAATAGATAATCGAATTTTAAACAACCAATAAAAGAAAAAAAGAATATGAATGCAGCAAAGGTATTAGACGATCTGAAAAGAAGATTTCCCAATGAGCCGGAGTATCATCAAGCAGTAGAAGAAGTTCTTTCTACGATTGAAGAAGAATACAACAAACATCCGGAGTTCGACAAAGTGAACCTGATCGAACGTTTGTGTATTCCTGATAGAGTATATCAGTTCCGCGTGACTTGGATGGATGACAAAGGTAACATTCAGACGAACATGGGTTACCGTGTTCAGCACAACAACGCGATTGGCCCGTACAAAGGCGGTATCCGTTTCCATGCATCTGTAAACCTTTCAATCTTGAAGTTCCTTGCCTTTGAACAAACATTCAAAAACTCACTGACTACGCTGCCTATGGGTGGTGGTAAAGGTGGTTCCGACTTTTCTCCGCGCGGCAAGTCAAATATGGAAGTGATGCGTTTCATTCAATCATTCATGTTAGAACTGTGGCGCCACATCGGTCCTGAGACTGACGTTCCTGCCGGTGACATCGGTGTTGGTGGTCGTGAAGTAGGTTTCATGTTCGGTATGTACAAGAAACTGGCTCATGAATTCACCGGAACATTCACCGGTAAAGGACGCGAATTCGGCGGTTCACTGATTCGTCCGGAAGCTACCGGTTACGGTAACATCTATTTCTTGATGGAAATGCTGAAAACTAAGGGTACTGACTTGAAAGGCAAGACTTGCCTGATCTCCGGTTCCGGTAATGTTGCCCAATATACTGCAGAAAAAGTTCTCGAATTGGGTGGCAAAGTGTTGACAATGTCCGACTCTGACGGTTATATCTTCGATCCGGACGGTATCGACCGCGAAAAGCTGGATTACATCATGGAACTGAAAAACCTGTACCGTGGCCGTATCCGCGAATATGCAGAGAAATATGGCTGCAAATATGTAGAAGGAGCTCGTCCTTGGGGCGAAAAAGCTGATATTGCCCTGCCTTCTGCAACTCAGAACGAACTTAACGGTGACGATGCCAAGAAATTGGTTGCAAACGGCGTAATTGCTGTTTCCGAAGGTGCAAACATGCCTTCTACTCCGGAAGCTATCAAAGTATTCCAGGATGCTAAGATTCTTTACGCTCCGGGCAAGGCTGCCAACGCCGGTGGTGTATCAGTATCCGGTCTTGAAATGACTCAGAACTCTATCAAACTGAGCTGGAGTGCTGAAGAAGTTGACGAGAAGCTGAAAAGCATCATGAAGAATATCCACGAAGCATGTGTTCAGTATGGTACTGAAGCTGACGGATACGTAAACT